>BNJU01000958.1_pt1 | contig 193567 bp, 355 predicted proteins | sample 8539281 | NCBI WGS metagenome assembly BNJU01 (sample SAMD00202456, study PRJDB9452) | human saliva metagenome | isolation source: human saliva | place: Japan | reverse complement strand
GCTAGTATTCCATCTGGTCGTGGAGCGGCAGTAAATAGTAAATTATTTAATCAGCTTATGCAATTTGACCGAACTACATCTGCAAGAATACAGCCATTTATGGGAGGTAGGTTTGTAATAATCGTTGGTCAAATGCCTCCTATGATGGAAAGACTACATCCTGAAGCATGTAATTATATGAGAATATTATTTACGTCTACAGTAATAAATGTAAATGGATTTGAAGATAATACATTAGAAGTAGAAAGAGTACAGGCACTTACTGAACAAAACTCTTACGGAGTAGTTACTAAAGCATCAGGTAGTACACAGACTATTACTCTTACATTTATGACTATGTTCCAAGGATTACCTATTTACAGATTTATTAATAGATGGATGAATTATATACAAAACCGTGGATCAGGAGTTTCTTCTTATCCACATCTGACAGAAAATACATCAGGAGGAGCATTAGAATATCATGAAGGAAACCACTCAATGAATATGGTATATATGGTAACTGACCCAGCAATGAGATATGTAGAAGATGGTGCTTTCTGCTATTCTATGGTTCCTACATCTAACTTGCAATCACAAGTGCTTGAACAAAACTGGGGAGAATCTTCTCCTAAGACAATGGCAGTTCCATTTAAGACAAATGTAATTACTGCAGCACATGATGGAATTAGAGAAGTTTTACAAAATGCATTAAAGACTTGGACTAGATATGTAGCATTAGATGATAATCAAGTTTATATTGATAATATAATAAAAGATATAGATTATTAAGATACTTTATATACGATACCCTTACTGGGTATCGTATTTTTATTTTCTCTTAATTAAACTTTGATATTTCAGTATAATAAATATAAATGTGCTTATTATAGCATACATATATATTATTTAAATGTATGTAATATAAATTACATAAAAAAACAAAAAAATATAAGGAGATGATTTCAATGATCGTATTTTACAAGAAACCGTTAGGAGAAAAAAACGGATACTGTAATTTCAAATTTACTGAAAAGGAGCCATTGTAGTTTTAAGTATTATTATCTTATTATCTCAATTTATCAAAAAGACCTACTATAGATGACTATGTAAGGAAGATGGATACAGAATATGCTAACGAAGTTAATAGTAAGAAACATAGTATAAATCCTGTAGATGATATTCCTGATAAAACGGAAATCACTAAAAAAAGAAGTAGTTCTTACTAAATATACTCCATCTGATATATTATTTCTATACGATAGAAGAGATTTACTAGAAGGTGAATCTGATGTATCGTATAAAGTTCAACTAAAAAATAAAAAGTTGGCTATAATAGATAATGTAAATGATTTAGTATATGTATACGATAGAGATAAAGAAACTATAGTAAATATGAAGAAGGAAGATTATATTAGAGATAAATGGGATGTACATATAGAAAAAAATAATATCTAGAGATCTTTCTACAGATACATTGCAATTAACTACTATAAATTACAAGAACGGAAGAAGATTGTTCGATGTTTCTTATATTCCTTCTTTATCAGAAACTAAAAAAAGAAATAGAAAATAATAGATAAAAAGAGGTATAATTATGAGAATAAGAACTTATGCTGACTTACATTTATTTGTAAATAAAGATGATATGGACAGATACATTAGAGAAGAACTGCAGGATATAAAAGATAATTTAATATCTGACCCAGTAGATATGGTAGTATTCTGCGGAGATTTAACCCATGTTCCATATAGAAGTGATGATATTAGATTTATAAATACTATTAAATTTATTACTGATATAGTTAATATATGCAGAAAGAAAAAAATATTATTCAGAATAATACAAGGAACCAGCACACATGATGGAAAGATAGTTTCTATATTAAAGAAAAATATTTTTCTAATGAACTGCATGTAAAATGCTTTACTGAAGTAGGATATGAAAATATAAATGGATTAGAGATAAGATATTTACCTGAACCTTATTTCGATACATATGCTAATTTTAAAAGATTATGCGTTTGATCATATATCAGATATAACTTTCTTCCATGGAACAGTAAGCGGTTTACTTCCGATAGTTAAGCAGTTAGATAACGTAACTAATCTTCCTAAAAAGTGTAGTAATAGATAGATACGATTTAATAAATAATACAAGATTATTTTTCAGCAGGTGGTCATATACATAAATATATTAATATAGATAATAAGATATTTTATATTAATTCTTTGACCACACATAATTTTTTTCTGATATTAATAATATAAAAGGATATATGGAATTTATTATAGAAAAATAATTCATTTAATTTTAAATATATAGAAAATAATAAAAGCACCTAAATATTTAGAATATAAAAATAGAAGATATACATAATAAGAATAAAGAAGATATCAGAAAAAAATTGCTGGAAATATAATGCTACTTAATGGACCAAGAGATCATTTAAGATTTACTATTACTGGTTTACTTAATAGAGATAGTACAAGCAATGTAGCATACTTACGTTCTATTTTGAAGAAATACGATGTGAAGATTATTACCAAGTATGAAGAAGAGAAAACTGATATACAGATAGAAGAAGATAATGATTTCTTTATGGATCAATCTGTAGATATATCAGAAAAAGATACATAAGATAATAGAGAATGAATACAATGACTCTATATCTTTAGATAGAATTAAGCAGTTAATATCTGCTAAGGAATAATTAAATACTCTCCCATAATAGGGAGAGTATTTTTTTATTCAACTATCTTAATTAATTCATTTAAATTATAAAAATATCCTGCAGGAATTTTTAGCAGCACATACACAAGTATATAAATCTCTTCGTTCAAATGATAAATTATGATCATAAAAATACATCTATATCATCGTGCTTATCATTTAAAAGAATGTATTCCTGAAAGTACATATCCGTAAAAAAATAATTATAACTATTAGGATCGTGCTTCAAGTTAGTATTTCCATCTGACATATATTGTAAATAAGTTCTAGAAATTACTATATAAGCATCTTTTAACTATTCCTGTAGGAGATTTATATTCAAAATCTACAATATACTTATTATTATTTTCCATATTATTATTAGTAATACTTTTTTTATTTTTAATCTATATCCTATAGGTAAATTAATTTCTTTTCCTGTATTTTTTTTATATGCTACACTTGGTCCGTGAGAAACTATCCATTCGTTTACATTAGGTCTATATGGATCTAGATAATCTACTAATCCTAAGTATTTTCTTATTGATAAATTTAAATCTTTTACTATACTTACATGTGGAGTAAATATTGGTCGTGTAATATCTACTTCGGATAATTCAAATCTATTAGTAAGAATAGGTCTAACTAATCCATTTTTTTCCTTCAAATTGTTCCATTAACTGTCTAAAGTCTATCTTTCTTCCTCTTAATCTGTTTAGAAAAATTATATAAAGAAGTAGATTTATTTCCTCTATTACATTCTATTTTATAAGAGTAAGGTTTATATTCCTGCATAAATGTAATATCTTCCGCACCAAAAATATCTTCTAGGTATAAAAAAGAATCTATAAAGGCAAATAAAGACGAATTAAGAGGTAATATATCATTTAATTTAAGTAGTATACTGCTTTCTATATTATCACAAGATTCTAGAATAAATAACTCATTATCTACAATCTTTTTGATAAAGTAGTAATTATCATTAGTGAAATCCAATAAATCATATAGATAGTATGTATTGAATCCTTTTTCTAAAAAGCTTTGTTTTACAAGCATCTTCAGTTACACATATTACATTAATTCTATTTGGAGTAATAGATTTATCCAGTACACTTTTACTTACAGATAAAAAAATTCATCCAGCATTTCTTCGAAGTTATAGTAGTTAGGTACATCAATTAGTTTAAACTTAGTATTACTATGAGTCATTACATCAAAAATTATATCTCTCATATTTTTTTCATTTTCTATCAATTCCTTTCTGTATTAAATATAAAGGTTGCTAAACGTTTTTTTCAAATGTATATTAAAGAAAGGAGTAATAATAAATTATGGCTAAATTAAATCAATTCACAGGATATTATGAATGTATAATAGTAAAGGATGCACATATAAGAGATGAAACATTTGAAGTTACTATACCTACTTTATTTGCTGTAGAAAATCAGTTCCAGTATAATCCTGATGGAAAAGAATCTAATATGAATGAATCTATGCTGGCTGGAACATCTAAAAAATGCTACTTCTATAAATGTAGGAAATTCTATTACAGCATATAATCATACTGATTATTATTATAGATTACGTGGAGATATTTTCAAAGAAACGATGGAAGGAACAGATGGAATTACAGAACCTAAAGCAGGTGGTTCAGGAGATGCTCAATACGAATCACACGACCATGACATAAAGAAACCTATATCTTTATTTAAATTCACATTTGAAAAATTTAAATAATATAAAGATAATAGGAGGAGTAACTAGAGCATGGGGATTCTTTATTAATGGAAGTATGGATAAAAAAATAGTTTTGCTGTAGTAAGAATACAAGGTGCAGTACCTTTTAAAGAAAGAAAATTTAACTAACTATGTAGAATAAGAAAGGAGATGATTATAATGGGTTTTCCATTAGGCAATGCTTCTCAGCATCATATATTACAAGACTTTTTAAATATGCAGGCAAATGCTTCTGAATCTTATTATAAAGGATTTGTAGATGAAAAATATGGAATTTCATATATTAGATATATTTGATAATTTTTTTAGAGAATGAAGATAATTTTGAAATGCTGGAAATGGATGAAATAGAGAAAATGGAATATAGATTTAATCCTATACAATTATGTGTAGATTTATATGGTACTCACGATTTTTGGCAAATCATATTACAAATAAATGATTTAGATAGTGAGGGAGAATTCTATTTAAACTCACCTATTAAAGTACCGATTAAAGAGCATTTCTTACCATTCATTCAAGAGATATATGACTTATTAAGACATGAAATGAAAGATGAGAATAAATTCGATAAAGTGTAAATAATTGGCTAGCCATTATGGCTAGCCTGAATATCATCATCAACAAAGAAAATTTCTAAGAAATCATATCCGTACTTTTTGGTTATGGAGTGAGAGATACAGATATGCTTTCTTTATTACAAGTAGAAATTACTCAGGTTGTTTTTTTAGTAATCTCTAATCACGAATAAATTAGTTATACAATTAATTAATTATTATTTACATATATATTATTTATTAGAAACGGTATAATATTATATATTCTAATAAAAAAAGTAAAGGAGAAAAAAATAATTAAATGAAGAAGAATAGATTAGAGTCGTATATAGAACTCTACCAAGAAACAAAAAAATCATCATGTTTTAGATCAGATTATACATGATTACGGAGAAAGAGCATTACTAAGTATGGGAGAAAAAAAGAAATCCATATGTTCGTAATGAAAGTATTAAATGAGGAGAATTATCAGTTAGTATACGAATTAAATAAAAATAGATTTATTAAGAATAGTATATTCTCATATAATTGATATTTTCTTTAATTATAATGACGATATGATTTGTACAAATGTATTAAATTTCTTGAGGAATTTTTAGATTCATAAGTTCATCTAGATTTATTATAAAGGAGCATAAGAAATTTATAACTTCTATGATAAATGGAAATTATGAAAGAGTTAATACTGTAACAAAGGATGAATATAATGAATATGAATTCGAAGATTCACGTACTAAATATAGAAATTCTATAATAATGAGTATAGCAGAGAATCCAAGTATAGATTATGATTTATTAATATCTATATGTGAAGATGAAACTTATATGTTTTTCGGATCTTATAGGAAGTATACTTTCTTTAAGACCTATAAGTGATTTTTACGGATTTAATGTTTTTCTTTAAATGAAGTATATGATAGGATAGTAGAAATATCAGAATCATATTCTAAAAAAAGTTAGATGTGGAATCTATATTTAAAGATGGATTAAGAAATTTAGTAAATAACCAATTATTTGACGAAAGAACTTTCGGTTTATTTTTATACTATCAAAAGAATGAAACTTTATAATATAAAACCGTCATAAGGATATAATGATTAAGTTCTTTAAAGTTTATATAGAGAATAGTGAACCTGCTATAGATAGAGTAAAAGGTTCTATGAAATCGTATATGGCAGATAATGGAATATTCCCTTTGGAAATAATTATGTATGCCATAGAAAGATATGACTCAGATGCTATATGGTATATTTTATATTATAGAGATGAGATAAAGGAAAAAAATTAAGTACCTATCTATATTTTGACAGAACTGGATTAGAAGAAAAGTTGGATACGATTTCAGATGGGTTCGATTTATTAGTTAATAAGGAAATACTTCCAAGAGATTTTTCTAGATATAACTAATTTCATTTTAAGAATACAGCAAGAGGAAATATTAGAAGATAGTACAGCGAATGAATTTAATGTAGATGAATTATTTGAAGATTAAGAAAAAAACTAATTATTTATTGTATATATATTATACCGTTGAATAACTCGTACCAATAGAGTTAATTAAAACTAAAATCAAGAAAGGATGTGTTTCGTTATGAAAAACGAAAAAATTGAAATCAAAGCAGGAGCAGGATTTCCTGCAAATACAGGAAGTGAAACTGTAGAGGTAGAAGAAAAAGTATTCGGTAATGTCGGAAAGAAAACAGAAGACATTAAAGAAACTATCAAAATAAAAGGAGCTGAAGAACCATCTCCTGAACCTGTAAAGGTTGAAAACAATCCTAGTCCATTAAGATTTAATATGGGCAACCCTGAAAATATTTTAAAAGGAGGAAATCAAAAAATGTATAAAGTAGAATCTGAATATACAGACTTAATTAAAAAGGAAGAGTTTACTGCAATAGAATTAACTGCTTCAAAAAAGAAATCTTACTAAATATGTAAATGATTCAGTAGGACTTCAAAGTGATACAGTTTATACTCAAGCAACTATTCAAGACTTTAACTACTTCTTAAACAATAACCAATCTGCTTTTAAAGGTAGGAAATGGTTTAGATGCTAATGAAGCGGCTCAATTACTGAAACTTTATTATCCTTCATCAAAAGGAAATAATCAATCAGTAAATGGAGTATTTGAATTAATTGTAAATAGATCTGATTTATTGCCTCAAGATCAAGGTAATAGAGGAGGAGATTTATTAGAACTATCTACTTTAGAAGATGTAAGCGGAATCTTTAATAATTCTAAAGTATCTAAATTTACTTTGGAAGGATATAGAAACTTATACTCTATTAATACTGCTACAGGAAAAGTAAATATTTATTTACCATCAGTATTGGTATTATTGGCTTACTTCGGATTTGAACCTAAAAGAAACTCTTAGAGATTATTATATCTCAGTAATTTGAAACTACTAATTCTTTAACTGTAAGAATTAGAAAATGAGTTGATTAACAGATAAATACTTCCCCTGAAATGGGGGAGTATTTATTTTTGTACAATTTTATATTCAGGAGGAAAAAAATAATGAATACATCTCAAATTAGAAGATTGAATAATTCGGGATATAAAAAAATATTATCTAAAGCGATTGTAGAAGATCCCTGATAGAGATATATCTAATGTAATAATAGAGTGCTATACAAATTTATCTGATACACAGTTAGCCGCTTATTCTATAGGAATAGTAGATACAGAAGGACAATTTCTTATGGAATGGAAAGAAGATTTACACAAAAGTAAGAATATAGAAAAAAATTAGCAAAAAGCTGCTGATATACTACATCTAGAAAAATGCTTTTTTTACGAATTAAGATTAAAAATATATAATAAGACCATCTAAAAATAAAAGATGGATATAAAAATATCTGCAATAGATAATACTATACTTAATTTCATGAATGAAACTTCAGATTATCAGTATAAGAACTCTATATTAGTAAATGATTTAAAAAGATTAAGAGATTGGTATGTAAATAATCCATATGTAGATACAATAGAAAAATTGGGATCCTGATGATCAGGAAGCATTAGAATCTTTATTTGTAGAAGAGCAAAAAGTAGTTATACCTATGATACATAAGACTGGGAAGTATAAAATTGATGGATATAATTATTACGGAGTATTTAATGATTCTTATGGATGCTACATAAGTACAGATGGTAAATTTTCATTTAAACTTACACGTCATGGAAGTAGCGGAACTTATTTCATACGTATAAGAAAATTAGGTCATGGAAAAAATGCTTATGATGTACTAGAAGCGTTATATTTCGGTAATAGTGTAAATCCATTCTTTATGCTATGTGCCAAACCTATTAAGGAAGTTCCTCAGGAAGAAATTATTCCTTATACAGATAATGAAGTATTTAATAAAATATTAGATGCTACATACAAGCAGGCAATAGAAATAGAAGAACTAGGGGATAGACCTAAAGGAAAGATAGTTCCTAGATTACAGCCACAGGAAGTTTCTTTTAGAAATAATTATATAGAATTTATTCATCAGTATGCAAGTATTTTAGATGATAACTTTGATCCTCAACCTATGGATAAGAAAAGGGAATTTGTACATTTATCTAAATTTGATGAAGATATCTACAATGCTATAAATAATCCTAGAAGAAAGATTAAGAATAAACTTCTTCCGTCAGATGCAGTCAAAAGAAAAAATCTATCTCCATTTATCGTATATACTACTATGAAACAAGGATTTCAATCTGGTAACAGGAAGATGACTAGAATGTTTGAGTCATCTACTACATCTCCTAATCCGATTGACTTATTTAAATTATTCCAATATATAAAGATAAGTCAGCATACACAAACTAGAAAGAAATCTAAATCTAAAGCGGCAAGTACACCATTACCATTAAATAGTCAGATGGTTAAATATGATAATATGAGATACATAGGAACATTTGCACCTAAGAATGCGGCTGATATGGAAGCATCTCTAATATTGCATTTTAATATAGATGAAGATCATATAGTAAAACGTAATAATTTTCATTTTGAAATATTTAAACATAATATAATGGAAAGTGAAGTAATAGAGGAGCAGGATAATGCTGAAACAATTAAAAAATAAAAAAGAATACATCGCCATAAGAGGCGGTGTATTATCTTTACTTATCAAGAATAAATATCCAATAAATAATCTTCTTTCTGTGGATTGGGAAACATTTATAAGTCAGTTACGTAATCAGACTATGTCCAAGAAAGAATTTATGGATAGATTAGAAATTTTTTTATATCAGGAATATATGATTACATAGAATTATGGGTACATTCTGCTGAAATAGATCAAATATTATTTATAGGAATAATAGATTTAGTAATATTCGGAGGAAAACAATATATAGATCCTAGATATATAGTAGAGAAAAAAATTTCTTTATGTATTCTATAGATGAAGATTCATATACAGTTTCTGTAATAATTAATTTTCTATTCGATATATATAATAACCATGACAGATATAGTAAAGACACTATTAACTTAACAATCTACGATTTACATGAAGAGGAAGAAGATTTTTATTAAATGTCATTTAAAAGATTTTGTTGGAACTTCGGAAATGGAAGAAGTATTTAAGTAAATTAATTTATAGGAGGATTATAAATGCAAAAGAATAGAAAGTATTTAAACTTGTCTTTCGAATCCGAAATATCTGTTATATTAAAGATGAAGGAATTAATAAAGAAAGAGGTGAATATATTATGTGAAAGTGAAAAAAATTAAAAAGATTATGTAAAGTCAGTTTCAGATATAATATCTAATGAAGGATACTTATATTATATGATAACTGATTTTACAAATCAATTTAAAGATTATATATTTTCATCTACATTAATGGAAATAGAATTAGAATTTGATGAAGTGATGAATAATACAAAAAAATAGGATTATGGTAATTGCTGGAGTTTTTATTAAATAATCCTGAAAATGAAATCGAAGATGGAGATAAATTACAATATGCTTCATTTATAGATTCATCAGTTAAAGTATTACTTACAGCATTAGTAGATTTAGTATTAATCTTTAAAGAAGATAATAACTGGGAAGATTTCTATGATAGATGCAGGTACATATTGTATACCACTATAGATGAATTCTATAGTGATGATTATCCATTTTCTATAGATTACGGAATAGCTGAAGCCGTATTAGAATCTTGTATAGGAGATGAATGTACTTGTATTTTATTAAATAAATTAGAGAATTAAAAATTAAAAATATCTAGGAGGAAAAAAATAAAATGAGTTATACTTTAAATAATATTGTGAGAGGATTAAATCCAAATGATGCCGCAAGATATGTAGTATCATATCTTAGAGAACAGAATAATTATTCAACAGATGATGCATTTAGCATATATGATATATACAGTATAACTGAATTGGATACGGAAAAATATGTTTAAATTAGCATTTTCCGTATACACAGTACCTGTAGATGATTCTGAAAGAATGCACTATGCTTTCTTTTATATATCATTATTTTTTTATATGATGACAGAATTTAATAAGGAAAGCATTGACTATATATTAACCCAAGTAAATTTAAGAGCTATATCGGAAAGATTCATAACTAAAGAAGAATTATCTCATTTCGATTATGAAATATCTGAACTTATACACGAATACTATACAGGTCTTATTATGGGAGTAACACCATCAGATGAAACATTTACTGATTTCTTAAAAACAGCAATTAGTTCTGGTTCTTATTCTATATTTGTACCAAATAATGCTAAGCAGGAATTTATTTCTCTAGTAAACACATGGAAAAACAGAATTGGCTAATGCTACATACAATATTAGTAAATTTGTAGCAGGATATATTTATAACTACGATTTTTGTAGAAAATGCAGTTTATTATCTAATGGAAGTTTTAGATAACGGTATTGTAGAAGAAGGAATATACCTCTAGATGGACGAAGCTTTAGATGGAGAAAAAAATAGAGGAATATCTTTACGATTATTATTTAATATCTCAAAATTTAGATATAAATAGTATTGCTAGAAAGGATAAAAACTTATGAATTTTTCTAATATGATGGAAAAATGATATAAGAGAAATATTGAGAACTAAATATAATTTAATAGGAGTGTGAGAATAGAAGTATTATGAATAAGATAATAAATTTTAGAAATACATATAATAATATCATAAGGGGAACAAAAAAATAAATAATGTGATAAGTATTCTGAGAACGTTTAGTAATTCCCCTGATAGTATAGATATATCTAGTTCAATTATTGATTATGTTTATTTTACAGACGAAAGTATAGAAAAGAATTCTTGGTTCTTTCGTATACAGTAATGTAAATAAACCCATAGGGGAAATAATCTTGGACTTTAAAAAAATATATGCTATTATATATTTATTGTGTAAATACTAGAAGAGAGCAGATTGATTATTTAAATAAACTTTCTTTAATTATAATCTAATAATATCTAAATATAATAATATAATTTCTATAGAAGATATAAATATGATAATAATGGACTTAATATGTACATTGGCTCTTTTCTCTTCGTCTGACATAATATCCAATAAAAGTGTATTTCTTCATGACAGTTATTTTTAATGAAGATGAATCAGATATTGTTGATGAAGATATATTTTTCAGATTTCAATTCAGTAATAAATGAAATATGTAAAAAATGGAGCAATAGAATTAAATCTCTATTTTAAATTTTTTTGATTTAAATAAATCAGATTTCTATATGCAAAGATTAATAGATAATTATTCTAATGCTTGCATGGATACAATTACAGATGCTGTATTCTTTCACGAACATACATTAAGACATCATTCTGAAGAAGATCATTCTATAGATAAAGTTTCTTCATTTATGGATATATTGGCTACTATAGTAAAGGTATCAGGATATAATTATGATCAGACTACAAACATACCGTTCTTATCGGAAATTATAAGAACACGAATAGAAGAATTGGAGTGATAATTAAAAATGTATAATAATAAATATCATAAGGAAGAGAAGAAAGAATTTAAAACATCTGACTTACAAAAGAAAACCATAAAGGACGGGCTGATTCCATCCAGCCCGTATATAAACTTTACTGAATTTGAAAAATATATACATTGATTTAGATAGCATATTATCTATATTTATAGCATATGAAATACCATCTGAAAAAAAGAAGAACGTATGGACTTACTTATATCTATACTTTCTTACTTTAAAGATTTCTTTTCACATGTATGGAGAAAAGCTACACTATATATATTTTATATGGATTTAAAAAGAAGTATTCAATAATGTATATGAGGATTGGCAATCAGACAGAATAAAAAGACTTTTTTTAATAAAAACCGTCTTGGATTTTTATCTTAAAAGATTTAGTAAAACGATTATCTAAAAATAGCGGATAAGAGCAGAAATATTTTTGTAAAGGAATGGAAAGAAGCATTTGTAATAGATGTATTAAGAGATTTAGAGAAATACGAAGATCCATCAGAATGTATTCTTATTACTAGAAACATTCAGTCATTATGTCTTTTATCATATTACAATATTAGCATATATAATGGATCTAAAATAATAGATAAATATAATTACAAAAAAATAATAAAAATTATCCTCACGTAGATAAAAAGTTTTATCCCAGCATGGTTTTTTTAATTAGAGGTGATTTAAGAAATAATTATCACGGAAAACCATTGTATGGTGTAATTAAAACAGATAAATATATTAGTGATAATAAGATTGACTGTATAGATATGGAATCAGATTTCTTTAAAGATGTAATACAATATAAAAAAATTATATTTTTTTAAAGGAATGGATTTAATTTAAAAAAATGTCAGGAGGTGTAATATGGATAAATGGGAATTTCTATTATCTACTTTGGCTCAATGTGTGGTTATACTTATAACTTTCTATTTATGGGGAGGAGAATCTTTCAGAAAAAAATAGAATATATGGTAATAGCAGTATTAATATATACTGTAATAAATTGCTTTATATCTTATAAAAATTATTTTCAAATTCTTATGGTATATCTTATATTAATATGTGTATTAACTGCTATGGAATTTTTAATAAAATAATAATATATTATGGAGATATACAATGGACGACTATGATTTGGAAAGAAAAATTCGATGATATAAATAGAAGAGTAGATAAAATGGAAGCTAAGATTAATCTACTCTTCAGAATATTAGTATTAAAAAGAAAAATGTAGATAAGAAAAGATTTTCACAAATATTAAAAATCTGGTAAATAAATGCCAGATCGGAGGTGTAAAGAAAATGATATTAAGATTTACTAAATACGGTAAAAATATTTTCGTGGTTTAAAAATATATAAAGATGTAACCTTATATTATGGAGATAAGGCATTTAGATATGATAATTCGTATGGATTACAAATATTCGAGAATGTTGATGAAAAGTTTAATTACAAAAAAATATGATTATTATTTTATAGATAATATATCTCATGATGAAATAGAAAGATTCATTGCAGGAGTCGGTTATTACAGTAAAGGTATAAGATATTTAGAAAAATACATTATATGAAATAAGAAAAACAATATATGGCTTTCTTTAAAGTATCTATGAAACCCGGTAATAATATGCCAACCGTTTCGACCGTTAGAAGACATACAAATCCTTTTTGAATTTGCTCTCAATGCTTGTATATTTGGTTTAGATTGGGATAAAGATATGTACAAAAACCGCAAAGATAGATAAATACATTAATTATATAGGAATGGGTAGAGAAATAATAATATAAGATCTTCTGTAGGATTATTGAATATGCTAGGTTTATTACATATATCTTATACTAAATTGAAACCATAAACAGAATTTCTTAAAGTATTTTTAAAAATAGAAAGGAGACTTTTTTTATGTCTTATGTATTAAGTAAAAGAAGTTTACAAACTTTAGAAGGTGTACATCCTAAATTAGTAGAAGTTATGAAGAAAGCAATTACTGATTCACCTTATGACTTTACTATTATTCAAGGATTACGTACAGTAGCAGATCAAAAAGCATTATATGCACAAGGTAGAACTAAACCAGGAAAAATTGTAACTTATTGCGATGGTGTAAAATATCCATCTAATCATCAGGCTAAATCAGATGGCTATGGACATGCTATAGATATAGTTATAGTAGATAAAACTAAAAAAGATGGATTCGACTGGGATACTACATCTAAATATAAGAAAGTTGCAGACCATGTACTTGCCGTAGCAAAGGAATTAGGAATTAATGTAAAATGGGGAGGAAACTGGTCTGAAAAGAAAAGAGATGATCCTCATTTTGAATTAGCATAACTTCAATAAATTTATTTGACTAACCCGATAAGGGTTAGTTTTTTTACTATTCTACTGCGAACTAAAAATTATTTAACGTATATATTATGTAAATGATAATAGATTAAAAATCTTATAAGAAAGGAGGAATAAAAATATTTTATTAATCTATTTCAAAAAAATATAAATTTAGGAGGAAATTAGAATGGAAACTAATTTAGAAAAAAATCAAATGGAAATAATAATCCATTTGAAATATTTAATTACAAAAACTTAGGGAGTGTACGAGTACAATTAGACCAAAATGGAAACCCATGGTTCTGCTTAAACGATATATGTAATGTCTTAGGATTAAGCACTATAACTAAAGTTGCAGAAAGATTGAACCCAGATGGGTTGAGTTTAATTCAAGTCATCGACAGATTGAATAGACCACAAGAAATGACTTTCATAGATGAAGGTAATTTATATATGGCTATAGGAAGATCTAGAAAACCTGAAGCTCAAGGATTCATAGATTGGGTATTTAGAGAAGTTCTTCCTAGTATTAGAAAGAAAGGATACTACGCTTTAAAGAATACTAATGTATCTCAATTAGATATTCTGAAAGGAATGATAAGTGCATTTGAGGAAAATCAGCAAAAATTTAAAGAAATAGATGATAGATTATCTAGCCATGCTAGAGTAATTAATAGACATTCTAAAGATATAAAAGTCGTATCTAAAGAAGGATATTTTACTATAGCAGCAGTAGCCAAACTAAAAGGAATATCTTTATCTTTAGAAAGTGCACAAGAATTAGGAAAAAGAGCTTCTAAAATATGTGAAGATCATAACCTAATCGTTGGAACCGTACCTCATCCAGAGTACGGTAGAGTACATACTTATCCATATAAAGTAATAGTAGATTTATTGGATGAGTATTTTGTAAAATAAATTTAAAAGAGGAGGTAGTGAAAAAATTGATGAACTCTACCGGAATTATTTTCTGGTAGAGGTACATATATACGCTAAGGTTGCGGAAAGATTAAATCAAGATGGTGTGAGTTTAATTCATACCATTACTATATCAGGAGGAAAAATAAAATGGCTAAAGAATTATTAATTAAAGATGGGAAAAAAATAAGTTTGAGTATGTATCCTAAAGAAGGAAGTACAAGAATTACAATTTTAGAATTTAAGGAAGTTAAAGAAGTAGTCGAAACTGACCAATACGATAAAAGTAACTACTTTAGATGGAAAAGGATTCTAAATCAGGGATTTGAACATTTATGGATTTACTTTTTTTAGATAGTAAATTTGAATTTACTATTAATGAAGAAGAGAATATGGAAATTAAAAGATCTGGTGTAAATACATATGATGTATTTACTGATTCTTTAATTAAATTTGATAGTAAATACGGATGGATTATGAAAACTACTCTTGGAGTTGCATACATTAATACATTTAATCTACCTAAAAACATTTATTCCAAGAAAGAAAGAAATATTCTTAAATTATGTATCACAGATATTAGGAATAGAAAAAGATATTTGGTATAAAAAGACTCTCTAATAATAGATGAATTAAAGAGATATTTCTACTTCTTCTATGACCATCATGAACCTACATTCTATATACCTGTAAATACTAATCTTAGTACATCTATAGGAAAAATATGATGATAGAACTTTAATTACAATTAATCCTGTAAAGGGTACTAAGAATTCTAATTCTGCTAATGTATTTGGTATAGATATATTCAAGGATGAAATAAAATTGTTTGAAGGAGATAAGAATAGATATACTAAAGAATTATCCTTTATAGAATTTAAATCTAAGAATAAGGAATTATCTTTTAAAAGCAGTATCTTCATTTTTAGCATATCACGGATATGGATTTGATAAAATAGATGGAGATATACTTAAAAAAAGCATTTCCTGATGATGGTAAATCTAAAGAATTATTAATTACAGATTTATATATAGATAATACTATATATGTAGAATTTAGTCATAGTGTTTCAATATACGAATAATAATAAAAAAATATACGGAGGAAGAATAAGATGAAAGAGTATTTAAAAAAGTTTAACAATAAATAGAGATTCTGAAGAAGTTCCTATAGATGAATTGGATGAATTAGGATATGAAAATATATTCAAAACTATAGCATTAGCGGAAACTATGAAAGACAATTTAAGTAGTCAGCAAGATGCTTTAGATATGGCTTTAATAGCATCTGATCCGTATGAGTTCTATGGAGAAGATTTCGACTATGAAAAATGTAGAAAAGGAAAATAAAGAACTCATGAGTGATATACGTAAATTAGAAGATGATATAGAAACATTAAAAAATACATTAGGAGAAGATGAAGATGCATTAGAGGAGAAATTAGAAAATTATAAAGCAATGGAAGATTTGGAAAACACGATTTCCGAATTTGAAATGTACCATGGAATAGATGTAGAAGATTTAGATTTATTATCTGATACATCTATATTAAGTTAAATTTATTAAAAGAGTTATCCTGAGTAATCAGGGTAACTTATTATTTTATAGATATATATTATTACAGTGCATAAAAGAAAAAAATAAAAAAATAAGGAGAGTGATTTTTTTATGTCATTACAATTAAAAAGGTGCAGTTTATTTTAATCAAGAGGATTATGTATTTTACGGATATATTCCTGGGTTTAATAAAAAAAGTAGATGCTAATACAGGAGAAGACTTCTATGATACTTGTACAACTTTTTGGAAAAAAACATTTGAAGATTGCTATAGAAATATAAAAGCAAGTGGCTGAATTAGAATTAGAAGAATGGGTATCTAAAGGAAAAGAAGTAGAAGAATTTGTAGATATTAATAATAAGGCTTGCAATGAATGTGAGCATAAAGTATATCCGCTTCATTTAGACTAATACTTTTTTATACTACTCAAAAAGTGTAAAATAATAAAGCTCTCCCAATTAAGGAGAGCATTTTTTTACCTCAATTCTAGAAACATATATATTATATAAATGTATGATAATTAATATATTGGAGTATATTAATTAAATATATGTACTAGAAAGAAGGTGATACCATGAAAAATAAATTATTCTTCTATATCCGAGTTAAAGGAAGATATGAAGAATACATTGTTTAATTTCACAAATCGTGAAATGGTAAACAATTTCAACAAAAACAATTTCTGGACCACAAGTAACTCATCATTTACTTGAAACTCCAGTATATTACCAAAAAGGTAATAAATTAAAAATAGTGGCCATACTATTTTAATAAAGAGTATCTTAATTGATAGGATACTCTTTTATTTTTTTACCTCAATTCTAGAAACATATATATTATAAAAAGTGCATATCAATCAAATATATATATATGCTAGAAAGAAGGTGAGAATAATGTCCATAAAAAGACATTAATCGAAAGATTAATTTGAACGATATGAAAATTCGTTTGTTTGATTTTTGCATCCACACATGCAAAAAGATTTCAATAGAATCACATCTAAACCACATGTTTCTAATGATGAATTAGAAACTGCAATATATTACCAAAAAGGTAATACATTGAGATAGTGGTTATATTATTTTAATAAAGAGTATCCTAATTACATAGGATGCTTTTTCATAAGTTTTGACCTAGTATATAAAGATATAATATTATAGAAAGGAATTAGATAAATATTTATGGCTAGAATTTATAAATGTCCATTTGATGATAAAAAGATTTACATCTGTATCAGAATTAGAAAAAAATATGTAGAAAGTAATTATAAAAAAATAGAATACCAAAAAGATTATAAAGGAGATGTTAATCGCTTTTTTTATTTGATCAAAGAAATCCTAAAGGTAAATGTCAAATATGCGGTACTCCCACTAAATGGGATTCAGAGAAGAAAAGATACAAGATACTCTGCGAGCCTACTATAATAAATCGTATTAAGAATTTCTTTCATGGAAGATTAAATAGCTGTCAGGAAATAATGAGAAAGCAATATTTGGAAAAAATATAAAGAGAGTGTATAACACAGATAATTTAATGGACAGTATTGATTATCAGGAAATGCTTTTAAAAAAATCGTAAGATAGCAAAAAGTAGTAAGTTTTAAAGGAAACGAACTTACAGTTATCGGAAGTTACGAAGCGTTGTTTATAGAAGTATGTAATAAGATACCTGAAATAAAAACCTTATGATATGGTATGCCCAGGACCAGTAATTAATTATATACCTAGGAATACTAATAGTGTGAAACAGCATATACCCGATTTCTATATAAAGAATATAAATACAATAGTATCAATCAAGGATGAAGGATTTGGAAATGAAAAATCATAAAAAAATGTAATAAAGAAAAGAGAAAATGATTATGATAAATTTATTGGTATAGTAAACGATAAACGAAAAATTTAATGTAATCGAATTAGCAGGAAAGAAAGAGATAGAATCTTTTAAAGAAATATTTTTATGAAATAAAGAATAGTAAAAAAAGATATATTATTTATCCTAAAAAAATAATATCATTAAATAACCACATTAAAAAAAGGATTAGAATCATTCTGAAAAAAATCAATTAATATTTTTTTTATTAAGATCTTAAAAAAATAAATTTATTAGCCGGAAAGTAAATTTATATAAAAATACGTGTATTTATATATTAGTTGAATTATTTTTAGATATGGTTCTAAAATAGTATCTTTTGTAATATATGTATAGATTTCATGCTATTCTTTATCTGATTATATTCTGATGTAAATAAGAGAAGTATATTCCTATTTCCTTATTTATACTTATATTTTCTTTTTTTATTTTATTATATAAACTCAAGAAATAATATTTTAAATAATTAATGTATAAAAGGAGTAATATAATAAAAAAATCTTTAGAATATTTTTTTCTAATAGAATCAGAATGTATCTCAGATATATACAGACTGAAATGATATGAACGTAATTTATTTTTCTTTATTATTGTTTAAATGATTTAATTATTAACTTTGTGCTCTGTACCCTTTTTATTGGGTACGGAGTATATTAACCTTTTATTTATTATAATATAAACTTAAATATATTTGCATATATATTATTAGACTGGATAACCAAAGTAATTACAGATATATAATATAAATGTAAATACATTTGTGTGTATCTAATAAATTTTTTTAAAAGGAGGTATTCACTATGAATACAATTAAAATTACAAGAAATGCCCAAGAGTTGGCATTATCAAAAACTGCGGCTACTTTATTCTCTGATTACTTTACTATACAAGAAAGAGAAATAAAGAAATACAGCAGATGCTTTTTACAACCTGTGTTTGCTACAAACGAACCATTGAAGGTTGTAACTTACGTATTACCGTTTGATCCTAATACGGTAGAAGTAATTACAAAAACATACGATTTAGGAGAAAACAATAAAGTAACTGTTCAGTATAAGAAGGCTTCTTATAAAGAAGTAGATTCGCAAGGTAGAATAGAAACAGTTACTTATCTTGTACCTTTATTGAAAACTGACCAATTAATGAAATTAAGATGGCAGTTAAATGAACTAAATGCTGACTTAGAACCTATCAGTATAGCAGAGAGAGCAAAATCTGCTGAGTTCCAAGATCTAGATATAAGAGATGAAAATGGAATGGCTTTAACTGGATATGGATTAGCAGATGAATATCTTGGAGTTCCTACTGGTAATGCAGTTGTGGATGCTAAGAAGAATGAAATATCTTCAGTTAAAAGAATTAATCACGCAACAAACGTGATGAATTTTGAGAGAAAGAAGAATTTATATAAAGCATTATATGAATTAGTAACTTCTCCTGATAAGATCAAAAGAACTGAAGGAGTTGAATCTCTATCTAAGTTAGGTGTAGATATGCTACAAGTAAATAATCAAGATACAGTAGCGGCTGGAACTCAACCAATTATTCAAGGATTTACTGGAGGATACACTAGATATAATCCTATGAATAATATTCAACCTACTATTGATTCTTCTGTAGTAGGTAATGTAGCTCAAGGATTATACAACGAGCAACAATTCAATCAAGGAGCTCCAGGACCTAAACCTAATATGGTAAATAAAAAAATAAAAAAATAATTAATTATTTTTTTGACTCTCCCCATTGTGGGAGAGTATTTTTTTACCCCATATCTTATTATACTTATAAAAAAATTAAAAATAAAAAAATTTAGGAGGAAAAATAAAATGACTAAACAATTATTAGTAAAGAAGATTAAAGATGAAAAAAATCAAAGAAGGTTTAAAAAGACAGATTAGTTTTTAGGAACCATCAATCAAATCGTGAACATGTTTGATATAATGGTTTCTAATGATGAAATCGTTTTTTTCCACTAGAAGGAATAGATAATAATACTATTGAAACTCTCATATTAAGATACCCAAGAATATTCACTTTTATTAAAGAAAGTGAATATTTAAAAACAAGATACAAAAAGATACTCTGATTGAAAGAATAGAAGAAATAATGGAGTTTTTAATAAAAAGAACTCAGAAAGGAGGATGTGGAATATTCAAATGAAAAAAATTTCTAGAATCAATAAAAATGGTTTTAGGAATTAAAAAAAGCATATATATTATATAATTGTATAGAATAAAAAAATAAAATTAAATTAAATATTCTCAAGGATATATTCTATATATTTAAAATTTACCTTGAGAAAGAAAGAGGATATAAAAATGACTGTAAAGGAAATTATCGAAAAAGGCAGACGAAGTACAAAAAAAGTGCTTCATTTAGAAAGCAAAGGAGTAGATGAAATTGAAAAATGAAGGAGATATTCGTATCTCTCTTGTAATAATAAAGGATCAATACTTCAAAAAAAGAAAAAAAGTAAATATTAGAAAGGAGGTGTACAAGGAAGCACAGTTTGACAGAAATGTTCTTCTGTCAGATTGTAACGCTGGTGAGTTTAATTCAATAGAATACAAAACTACTACAGAATTAGAAATAATTCTTCTAGGAGTAACAGAAAAAAATATAAGGTGGAATTCACCCATATTTTGACTCAAGAGTAAGAAATCAACGTCGTGAGATGTGGATGGTTAAATATTATTAACTGATTCTATTTCTTTTTATATTAAATATTAGAAAGGAGAATTATAATATGAATTTATCAGAAAGATTACAAGAACTTATGGAGGATGCTTCAATTAAAAAGGATATCTATTCTGAAAGGACCTGCAATAAATGTACTTTCGTATAAGAGATATAAAAAAATGGCGGTATTATAATGAAAAAAAGAAGTCTTTAATAAAGATTTAGAAATGATAAATAAAACCTATTAAAAAAACTTGATTAATAAAGGAGAGTGATATTTTATGTATTCAATGGACAGTATATATGGTTATCAAAATCATATATTCAGTCAGATGAAAAAAATATAGATGACTTTTTCGCTTCTTCACCTAAAGTAGAATTTATGGCAAGTAATCCATTTATGATAGCAGATAATCAGTCAAACGTTTCTTTATATAATAAGAAAATGGAAAAAGGCTATTAGAATGGCTAATTCTTTATTAAATGAGGTTAGTCAGGAAATAAAAAAACTATGGATATTGTAATAAGTAAATTGTCTAATAATGGATCCAAGATAAAATATGAAATGGAAGCTCGTGCTAATAAAAAGAGGGCTTTTATCAGATAAACTTGCTATAATAAAAAAACCATAGGAGATTTTTGAAACTAAGATAAAGAAATCTAATGACGATGATTTGAAACTTAAAAAAAGATTTAAATACTTCTAATATAAATGATGTGATACAGCCATTTGGTCAAGGTACTTCTACTAATGATTCTTTTCTATCAAATATGCTTAATGTAGATTCTTCATTACACTATAATGTAGATACTACTGCTTTGAATGAACTAAATTCGTTTGAAGATAACCGTATAGAAGAAAGAAAGGAACTGAAAGTCAATGAACCTAAAAAAAGAACTTCCTAAAAAAACTAGATGAGATAAAGAAACCTGAACCAATTAAAAAAGAAGTTCTAGACGATAAAATAGAAGAAGAATTTAAATCTTTTTCTACTAGCGGAGAAGATAATGAAGCTGACCATATTATAATAAATGCGTTAGGAGATAAAGTACCTGTATATAAGGAATACAAAGGAGATTGGAACGAAGGTACAAGAAGTTCTGCTAAGAAATCTTTAGAAAATATAAATATAAAGGAAAAATCCTGATATAAAGGAGTTTTTAAATATAATAAAGCCGAAAAAGAAAGGATATATGGTTTTCTATAATGAGAAAACTAAAGAAGAAGTTAAAGGAGGAACTCACCTTCCTCTTAAATTATTATATCCTATGAAAAATAGATTTACGTAATAATATGGTTTCTACTAATTTAGAATATGATTATCCTATCTTATATACTAATGAACCTACACCACAAGATGTAGTAAATGAATGGAATGATTTAGATAGAATATATAGTCAAAGACAAAAAGAGATGCAGGAAAAAAAGAAATAAAGAAGAACTTGAAGAGGAATAATATTTTAAAAAAAGAAAGGATGATATAAAATGAAATTTTTAAATTTCGAAGTAAATCATAATGATTTATTTACAGAAGATTTATTAAGAAACTGGGAAGAAACATTCCAAAAACAATGAAGGAACTATCACTGAAGCAGAAAACTCAGGAGATAAACTTTTCTACATTAGAGATAAAAGTCTAAATAATAACTGGAGAATTGGATGGGTACTGACAGCAGATGGAACTTTACTTCAAATGGGTGTATCATATAAATTATTTAAAATTTCTAATGATGCCAATTCAGTAAAGGAAAGATTCTATTTAAATCTAATAGAAGATAAAGTAGAAGACAAAAAAGAAGATGCACCAGTAGATGAAAAACCAGCAGATACTCCCAGTGATACCGAAGGTAACAAAGAAGAAAAACCTTCAGAAGATGTCAAGGAAGAAGAAAAGAAAGAAGAAGAAAAAGTAGATGTTCCTGAAGATAAACCTGAAGATCATTCAGATGATAATAAAAATAAAGAAGAAGCACCGGTAGATGAAAATAAAGATGTAGTGGCTGAAGAAGAATTCCCTGTATTACACGGAGTTAAAATTAAAGAATTCCATGGAGAAAAGAAAGATGGAGTAGCAGAAGTTATTACCGATAAAGATAAAATAAAAGAGTTACTTGAAGAATTTGATGTAGTAGAAGAATCAGAACCTGAAGAATATTTAGATGGAAAAACTTAGACTTTATACATTAGTAGATGCTGTAGAACAAGAATCTCCTACAGACGGTAAAAAAAGAAGTTGCTACAGTAATAGTAAACTTCTTCGTACATACTCAAGATAATTATATTGAGTTTGTAAATAGAATCGAAATTCCTACTAAGATTGGACTTAGACGTCTTAATGCCTTGGTTAAGGAATCTGTAGACAATTATATTAAAAAAACTTTTAATTAAAATAGAAGTTTGCTTGGTCATTATGTACTCTCCCTTAAACGGGAGAGTATTTTTTTTATCCAAGTATTTTATTCGACAATAATTTCATATAATATTTTTATAAATAGAAAGGTGTGATGAAAAAAATGAAATTAGAAGATTTATTTAATTTCTTATTTCCTAAATCTAAACATACAGAGGATAAAAAGCCTACTGCTAAAGATAAGGAATTAGAATTATTGGAACTGGCTAAAAAACAAGTTTCTAAGAAAGAGCCAGAGAAAGTTCAGGTTCAGGAAGAAAAGACTCCTACATTTAATATACCAGAAGCTGTAAAAACTTCATCAGTGAAGATGCAGGAAAAAAACGAATCAGATGAAGTTAAGAAAGATTCCTCTGAAGATATTAAGAAAACAGAAGAACCAGTTAAACCTGAAGTTAAAGAACCTGTCGTTGAGGAAAAACCTACAGAGAAAGAACCAGTGCAGGAAAAAAAGGAAGAAGTTAAATCTGATTCGAATACTAAATCTCATGCAGAATATTTACTAGATTATATCTTATTTGTAGAAGGAGAATATTCTAACGATAAGAATGATCCAGGAGGTGAAACTAGATTTGGTATAATAAAGGAAGAAGCAAGAAAATGGGGATATACAGGAGATATGAGAAAAACTTCCTAAAGAAAAAAGCTATTGAAATATATAAGAAAGATTATATTGAAAAAAATTCAAGATAGATAAAATAGATCATCTTGGAAAAGAAATTAGCAGTATTCGATGTATGTGTAAATAGCGGCAACAGAGGAGTAAAACTTACTCAAAGGGTAGTTAATAAAATATATATCCATAAGAAAGAATTACTACAAAAATAATAAAGAAATTAATAATATATTACCATTAGCAGAAGATGGAATTATGGGTCAAAAAAACCATTGATGCAGTTAATGCTATTCCATTTATTTTATTCTATATGGATTATATCGTAGCTCATGAAGATATGTATCACGATCTTATGAAAGGTAATAACAAATTATATGACTACGAAGAAGGATGGGAAAACCGTATACATAAGGAAAAATCAATTTATATATAGATTATTAAAAGATAATGTAATTACATTATATTAATAAATAATTTTTTTAGAAAGGAATGATAATTATGGATTTATTAAAACAAATAAGTACACCTGAAGGAATTACAGTTTGTGTAGTATTTATTTTACTTGTAGTATCATTTGTATTAATGAGTAAATTTAGATTACTAATACAAAAACTTATTTTACAATCTGAAACAGGAAGGCTTATGGCAGATAAGGCATATAAGGCTGTAGTTAAAACTCAGGATTCTGATCTTGATGAAAGGATGGTTGCTGTAATAGCATATGTAATAACTAAACTTCCTATAATCAGATTGTTACCAGCACATTGGGTAATTACTGCTCTTAACTGGTATGTTCAGAAAAATATTCGATCAGGTAAAAGATTTACTGCATCTTTATAAGGAATAATATCCATTATAGAAAGGAAGTATAATATTGGATAAGAAGAAAATTACTGTAAAGCAATATTTTAAGAATCTAGGAAAAATCATCTACAGATATTATAAGAGATGCTATAGAGAATAACGATTTATATTTCCTAGGTTCTAGAATAAAGGAAGATTTGGAAGAAGCAAAAAGAGCTCATGATGAAAATAGAGAAAGTAATATTTTAAAAAAGAGCAAAAAAAGAAATTCTGGCAATGGATAGACAGTGATAGATTTGAAGAAGGTTCTTATAAAGATGATATAAAGAAAAATAATAGAAAAAGATTAAAACAGGCGTTACTACAGGTAAATGGGGTAACGCCCATGATGATTTATTCGACCTTTTAGAAGATGAACCTGAATATTTATTTTCAGATGATGACAGTTTTCCAGTAGGAGAAAGTTATAATAAATCATTTAGAAAGGAGAATTATATGTCAATTACACAATTAAGAGATAAGTATTTAAAATCTCTTAGATTTAAGGCTAGAGGAGAAAAGCTTTTATTAGAATTATCTCCTATAGAACCTTTAAATGATAAAAGTAGAGGAATTATCTTTATCAGTAGAAAGAAATGCTAAAACTACAGATGATTTAGCAGGAAATGAAGTGTATTTAGATAATCATAATAAAGAATATAATAATATAAAAGATCAGATATTAGGAGTTTTAAATACTGTATCGGAAGAGCCAAATATAGAAGGTAACTATAAAGAAGTTTTATCTGATATGCTGGCTACTTTATTTATGGATCATTGTAAATTCCATATTAGCAGAGATTTTTTTCCGATGAAGCATTAGATAATGTAAAGCAGTTAGAAAAATGATAAAATCTCTCTAATGGCTGAAGTAAATGGAACTGGCTCTAAATATACATCTGAAGTATTAGAAGATAAATTAGATGAAGTAGATCCTGTAATAGAAAAAAAGAAATAGAGGATAAAACTTATAAGCCATTAAATGAACCAATTATGGATAATACAGGAAGTATTAAACACGAAGGTTTACATCCTTTTGCCAGTGGAGAAGATTTTTTTAGGAATAGGAGATATAATCTCATCTATAGTAGTACCAGTAGTAGCAATACCTTATAATTTGATAAATAAAATGTATATAGAGGGATTAGAATCTAAATACGGTTCTAACTTTGTATTTAAACAGCCTATGATAATTTCAAGCAATATATCTAATGATATAAACTTTCTAAATTTTCTAAAAGCTATAGAAGTAAAACAAACTTTATAGAATTAAAAAGGATTAATAGAAGCAACAGTTGCTAGGCAAGACGGAGGAAGTGTAGTCAGCAGAGCGGCTAAAGGAAGTAAAATATTATCTCCTTTAAATATAGAATTAAGAGATGCTTCTTCTTCTATGATGAATAAGCAGGATATTACATACGATGAAATAATATCAGCATTTTTCAGAATCAGGAAGATTATTTTTTTCAGAAAGGATAATTCTACATTTAAACCAGTATCAGAATCAATTAATTCATTAGTTTATATTTATAATAGAAATCCTTTAAAAGTAAATACAATCCTAAATCTAGACAGTATGATAGGTAGTGGGGAAGCAGGAGATTTTATAGATTTAAAAAAAGAAATGCTCTTCCTACATATATGGAAGTAAATATAGATTATGAATTTGGAGAAAAATCCTTTAGATTTAAAAAGAAAGAAACAGACTAGAAAAAAACTACAGTAGGATTACAGATAATGCCTAGAAAGATAGATGGAAGTGATATTTGTAATTCATTAAATGAAATTAATTATAAATTCTTTGATAGAGTAAACGTAACTAAGGAAGAAAGAAACTTTATTAAAAAAAGTAAAAAAATATGATTAATTTTTTTGGAAGAAGGATGCTAAAGGAGATGAAATGAAAGCATTGAAATCTAATGCTTTTTCTGATATAGCAAATAAGATTTTTAAATGTAAAATCTCCTTTATTCCATATAGTATTATCTTATTCTGATTATATGGATTTAAAGAATAATGGAACTGATCTTATGAATAAAAGCAGATTACGAAAGAATAGTATCTAGACTTCCTATTATATCAATTACTATAATAGATGAAGATAGTGATATTTTATATTTATCGGATAGTTTAAAAAAATGAATTACCTAAGACATTCTTTAGATGACTTCGTAGATACAGTATCACAATATGAAAAAGATTTAAAAAAACAATAATTAAATACAATCAAATGTAAAATATATACTCTCCCTTAATTGGGAGAGTATATAAATTTTTGCTTCCTTATTTATAAAGCATATATATTATATAAGTGTATATTATTCGTAGTTATAATATAATATACTAAATTATAAATAAGGAGGTGTTACTAATGATAGTACCTACTATAAAGGAGTTTAAGGATTATTTATCCATAAACTCCAAAATTAGAAAATAATCTATCTCGTGCGAAAGATAGATTTAGAAATGCAGTAAGCCAAGAAATTCTTGAAACTGCTGAATATAATAAAAACTACTATACACGCATTAAGAATAAATAGTAATTTATAAATTTAATGTGGTTAGTTATAATATAAATGTAAAAATTAAAAAAAGCATATATATTATATAAGTGTATAGAATAAAAATAAATTATAATTCTCAAGGATATATTCTATATATTTAAAAATTACCTTGAGAAAGAAAGAGGAAAATAAAATGACAACAAAAATCGAAAGAGAAACTAGAAGAAATATTCAAATAGAAAAAGACAAAGGGTACGCAATAATGGTGCCTAATTGGGTGGTTAAAGATTACTGCGATCTATTGTCTTTAAAATTTGGAGATGAAATAGTTTTCCAAGACATGGCAGAGAAAATTAAAGTTCTTGACTGGTTCGGGTCAGGATTAAGAAACATCCACTTTGCTACAAGAGTGGATGGAAACGGGTATTTCTATACTTTGACAATCTATAGAGATTTAGATGGAAACGATAAAGTGAACGTATTCTTAAATGGATGCGTGAATTTAAATGGACGAAGAATTGTACATCCAGAAAAAGGATACATAATTCTTAAAGAAAAAACATTTGAAAGTAATGAGGAGTTGAGTTTCATACTTAATTCTTCGTTGCTGAAGAGAAATTTGTCTGGGGAAGTATTCAGAGACATGAGCATATGGGTGGATGATCACTCATATGAGTATATAATCAAAAACATATTATAAAAAGAAAAAGAAGAAGAAAGATGGAGCTTTAGACTCCATCTTTTTTTTTCTTTTTTTTATATAGTGAACTAATTGTGTGCATTATTTAAAAATAGAAAGGAGAAATATATGTACAAATATATTTATGATATGAAACGAAGAGGAGTATTAGTATAGGGAGAATCAGATAATGAAGAGTTAGCAGAAGAAAGTCTTTCGGAGGATGAAGAAACTCCTACTGAAGAAGTACCGCAGGAAACTGAAGATAATACATCTGAAGAAAAAAACTGAACCAGTTTCTAAAGTTCAGACTTTAGATATAATTACTTTAGTAATGAGTAAATTCGATAAATATATGGAAGATACAAAAAAATTAATTGGGATAATTTTTATTAAGAATGGAAAAATTATGAATACACCTAATTTTGTATTTGTAGATGATCTTTATAATCTTTTTAAATAATACTTTAGATGAAAAAGATATTTGAATTTATTCCTATATACAATACTTTATTCGAAAAATATGACTGATGCTAAATTTGTAAAAAAACTTATCTAATTATGGTAGGAGAAATATGGAAAAACCTTTTCTAGCAGAAGGACTTGCTTTATTACTATATGAACTTACTGTAGACTGGGCAATCTTCCTAGCCAGATATTTTAAAGAACTTCCATCTATTCAATCTAGTGAAGATTCGTTTGTAAGAAAGTTTCCTAATTTGAGATTGCTTACCTATATAGCAAAACTATTTAATGATAGTACAGAATTTGCTAAACTAATAAAAGATGAAAAAGCAGTAGAATTACTTTCTAATGATACTAAATATTCATTAACTGCTGATCAGGCTAAAAAGAAACCTAGATTATATAGAGCTTCAGGAGAATCACTATCTTATTTTGCATCTTTAATTAGATTTAATTATGCAGATGTAATGGTAGGTGCAATAGATAAATTAGGAACAGTAGCTTTTTCTAACAAGTAAATGTACAGAAGAACTTCATCAAAGATTAGCATTTATTAAAGAATTAATTACAGTAGCAGTATCTAAAAATGTATCAGTTACTAATTCTACTTCTCCAGTAAATAGCGGTATGACTCTTATGGAAACTAGAGTTATGGATTTACTGAAACAACGTACTGAAGCAAGACTTATGCTGGATATGAATGAAAGAAATTATCCGATGAAAGTTTAATTAAATACTAACAACGGAAATCCTAAAGTATTTAGAAATATTAAAAAGCACTTTTTTTATTTCTAAACATTTGTATTTCATGAATTTTCTCATAGATTAATAAACCATAATATTATCTGTGGGAATCCTCCTTGTATTAAATTTGATTTTAGTTTTTATGGTACACACAACAGAAAGAATATGCTAGCTATTCAGGGCTAGTATATTTTTTTCTCCAAAAAAATTTATTATTTTATTACAGATATATATTATAATATTGGTAAAAAAACCAAAAAGAAAAATGAAAGGAGGAATATAAAATGTATTTTTTTGAAAACCTAAAGTTATATTTTTTTATATCTATTATTATTAGATATAAAAATAAATCATCAAAAAAAGAAAGAGAGGAAAAATTAATGGGAGTAAAAAGTAAAGACGATTAATTTCGATGAAGAAATTGCTAAAAATCGAAAAAAATCTTTATATACAAAAAGAAGTCTTGACCGAAAGATTCGAAGATTACAATGAAGCATTTGAGAAATCTATTTCTGATGGAACTGGATTTGTAATAGATGAATCTATAGATTATTCTAAATACTTTGGAAAAGATTCTTTATTAGATGTAAAAAGATATTGTGTATGAGAATAGTATTTTTTTCATATAAGTTCGGTATAGCATTAGAAGATGAGGAGAAAGTTACATCAAAACTATATCAATGTGATTGTGGAGAAACTACTGGTATAGAATTGCTAGGACATAAATGCCCTATATGTGGAACTGAAGTAGAAAGAATGAAACCAATTCCTACAGGATGGTTCGTATTAAAAATATTATAAAATAATACATCCATTTATTTTATTTATGATTCACAAGGAACGTTCTCCAATTAAACCTATGACTAGAAAACAGGAAAAAAACTTTTATCAGAAAAAAATTAAAGATGAAGGAAATGGAGAAAGAAAAGGAAGAATTAAAGAATCAAAACATAGATGATAATACGGATGATGATATAGATGAAGAAGAAACTGTACAAGAAGTAAATGAACAGCCAAAGGAAGAAAAAGAAGAAAAAGAATCCTTATGTAAATGAAAAGATTTCTAAATCATTTCTTACATTAGAAGAAGCACTTAATCAGAAGAAACTTCCTGACTTCCAATGGAACGACTTGTTCGAAGAAGATGGTATTAAATTAGAAGCATTTGTAAAGAAATACTTAAAACGTCATACAGAACTTCTAATGAAGTACAGGCACCTATGGTACGTAAATAAGATACCTGTATTATCTAAAAAAATTATAGATATTTGTCAATGCAGAATATAGAAGTTACAGATACTAACCGTATAAATATGCATCCTTTAAATAGTGCTTATATGACTATTTCAGGTATAGTAAATGCTTTTAAACGGAGATGTATTAAATAATTCATCTTCTTGGGTAAATGACAATAAAAGAGCATTAGCAAATAAATTAGGATATGTAGGTAAATTAATATTTGCAGATATAGGATCTTCTAAAAAAATCTTATATTAGAGGAGAAGTATATGGTAAGAAATATTCTTTCTCAGGAAGATTAGTAGTAGAACCAATTAATGACAGATCTTCTTATGAGATAGATGTATGTGAATTACCATTAGAGTATTTCAGATCTACATTTGTTACAGATATAGTAAAGATAGGTGTAGAAATGAAAATAGATATAAAGAGATTGCATAATATTACAGATATAGATTACAAACTTACAGAGGATGATAAGAGATTATTACTGGAAGAAATATATCCTAAAGTAGAGTATCCAGTAGTATATATAAATCGTGAACCTGATATATATGTAACCTCAATATTGGCATTAAGGGTAGTCAAAATCTCAGAAGAAATGGTCATTAGAATACCCTTCAGTATCCTGCCTTCCTTAAATGCGGATTTTGATGCTTGAAAAAAATCAAGGTGAAAAACGATATCGTTAAAAAAATAAGATTTAAAAAAATTAATTAGAATTTAACTTCGAAATCATCTACATATATATAAAAATAGGAGGATGTAGAGAATGATTTCGGAAAAAAAGAATTGATACCAGTGAATATGGGAAAAATCCATAAATATTAGAGAAGGAGATTATTATTGTAATATATATGGAGATATATTTAGCACCAAACAAGGAAAAACTTAAAAAAACTTAAATCTTACAGAAAAAAACACTTAAAGGAAAAATATACTGGCTATTTAGGTATTAAACTTTATAATGCACAAGGGATAAGTAAAATGTTATTAGTACATCGGGTTATAGCAGAATCCTTTATTAGAAGATTTTTTTTCCTTATGTATCTGATTCGGAAATATCTTCTATGGATGTAGATCACATAGATTTTGATTGTAGCAACAATAACTTGTATAATCTTAGGTTTTTTTGGTCAAAAAAAGAACACCGAAGTAGGAAAAAAACTAATTTAGAATATGTAAACAAAAAAATCGAGTAAATTCTATTCTAAAACTCTATTTTATAGATAAGATTCCTATTACAAAAATTGTCTGAGAAGTTTAATATGAGTGAAAAAAACGTTTAAGTTTTTTTGGATGAGTAGTGATTATGCTATAAATTGGTGTAAAGAAAAATAAATTGGTTTACTTTTTTTAGAGAAAGAAACAAGATGGTAGTAAAAAGATGATGAATATACAGGAAATATAACATATGATAGTTGGAGTGATGATCTTAAAGAGAAAAATTTATGATTTGTATTTTAGGAAAGGTTTGAACTTATTACAAATATCTAAAAAAATTGCATAAAAATCTATAATGGTGTATCTTATATAGCAAAGACCGTAGGTGCTAAAAAATTTTGTTTTCATAATAATTTAGAATATTTCGAAAGATACGGAAATACAGAAAAAAGATTCACAACGGATGAAATTAAAAACGATATTGAGAAAAATGCGTCAAAGTAAAATATGGTGAATTGCTGGAACGTCCTTAGAGATAAATGTACTACAAAGTAATCTGAAAAGATAGGCTTGAATGTTTGAAAAACATTTATATTGGATAATCAGCAGCCAAGTTCCTGTAAAATGGAAAAGGTTCAACGACTAAGGTATATAGGTGAGATTCCTATATGAAGTACAGCTTAAATAAATAAGTTCCTTTAACGCAGGATTAAATGGAAGTGCCATACAAACATCCTGAAAGATGGATTGGAAGATATAGTCTAGTCTTTATGGAAACATAAAGTATATACGGGAGATGTTTTATCAGTTATTACATGGGAGAAACCTGAATATAGAAAAAGACTTTATGATATATTAGGAGTTAAGAGAGCATTGATAGATACGTTTAGAGTATCTTATAATCCTCAGTTTGGACCTAATAATAATACAGCATTTCTTCTATATAAAGGATTCAGTAAACCGATAAAATTAAAGAAATTAAATTAAAAAAATATTAAAGGAGATAAAAAAATGGAAGTTTCAGAAGTAATAGACTTAATAAAAAGAAAAGATAAAATTAAAAAAAGAAAATATTATGACGAATTACCTTTAATACATACATTAACCGAAATAGATACCTTAGAGGAATTGCTTACAGAAATTACAAAAAGATATTTATATAGATAAATCAGAAGGTGAAGAAATAGATAAAGATATTTGGAAAGTTTTCAATATTAAATCTGGTAAAGATACTTTGTCATTATTTTTATAATAAAAAAAGAATACAGAATACTATATAAAATTTAAAAAAATGAAATAGTATTTGATACTAGAGAAGATTCATACTATCGTTTTAAAAAAATACAGGAAAAACTTGGAGATATAGAGATAGTATGATTAGAGTAGAATTAGCAAGAGGATTAAATAATATCAGTTATATTGTAAGAGATAAAGTAAAACTTATGTCAAAAATTACAGTATTTGATATTAAAAAAATTACTTTATAAAATGCTGGATTGGATATTTCTGAATGAAGTTCCTGAAGAGTATAGAGATAGATATTGGAAAGAAAAAAATCAGAAATAATTAAGAAGGAGGAAATGGAATAATGGCTAAAAAGAAAAACGAAGAAGATATAGTCGAAGAAACTGAATTTAAGTTTGAAGAGAGCAATGAAGATATAGAAGAGAGAGCAGTATATTCTTTAGGGTTTAGAAATCTAAATACTATAATTGGATTTATAGAATGTGATGAAGAAACTGGAGAAATTATACAAACTATCCGTGGTATGCTTTCAGGTTCTTTAGTATCTTATATTGGTAGAAGTGGTACAGGTAAAACTACTTTAAACTTTGTCAAAAATATGTGCCAAGCAGTAAGACCATTTGTAAGGGAAAAGAATGATAAAGTTAAAATCCATATAGTTTCAAATGAAAAAGGAATAACTAGAAGTAGATTTAAAACTATATCTAATTTTTGTGAATGAAGAGATGAAACGACATGTAATATTTCATGCAGAAAGCAGTATAGAATTTTTAAATAAACTTACAAAATCTATAATAGATGAAAAGAAGAATATGAAAAAGATTAAAGCAAAAATCTTATACAGGTAAGGATATAGAAATGTATCCTCCTACTTTTTTTATTTATAGATGCTTGGAGTGAATTACTTCCTGAAAAATTTATCAGAAGAAGAAAAAGGCAGACCAAAAGATGATGTATTTTTACTCAGGCTAGATTATTAGACCAATATATAAAGAAATTTAAAAAAATCTATTTGCTCCATATAATATAAATGTATTTGCTATTGCACATATGAGTAAAAGACATAATTTGGATAATCCTATGGTGAGATTATCTAGAGAGTTTAAAGCAATACCTGCTGATGAAAAAAATAAATGGAGGTAAAAACTTTCTATACCATACTGATATAGGAGTTTTTTTATATAAGATAGTAGCAGACTCTCCTGAAACTATGGAGAAGAAATCTTTAAAAGTATTTGGACGGACAGAGTATAATGCTGGCTAAATTATGGAAATCTAGACAGTCTAGAGATAATGTGTCTTTCAGATTAGTAAGTGATGAAAATGGATTTAATCCATTGAAATCATTTGTATATGAATGTGCTGATTTGAAGATATTAGAAAGTTCAGGTCCATATAAAAAGATAAGAGGAACTGATATAAAGGTTAAATCTTCGCAATTAATGCAAACTTTTTGTATCAGATGAATCTTTCAGAAATAAACTATTCGAAGAATTTGATAAAGAATATGATTACATATTTAAAAGCTGGAAGAATAGGTGCAAAAGAAAGAAAGCAGAATCTAGAAATTCTAGATATGCTGGATAGTTAATAAATAAACAATATATATTATTAAAATGAATGTACATAATATTATTTATGTACATTCTAAAAATATTTAGGAGGAATTTATTATGGAAGGTAGAGTAATGCAAACAGAATTTGAATACAAAGGAGTGAAATGTAAAATAGTTCTTAATACATTCGGAGTAATTAAAGAAAAATCTCCTGAGTTAAAAGAATTAGAGGAAGGTTTTAATTACATTACACAAACTGACTGGTTCTGCGGATATGTAAGAGTACCTGAAGGACTAGAATTTGATTCACTCGATTTATTAGTTCATGGAGGTGTAACATATGATCAAGAAGAAGATGATGGGTTTAGATGGATAGGTTTTGACTGTATACATTTTGGAGATAATATGCTAAAATGTAATTTTCCTTATGTAGAAAAAGAAGTAAAGTCATTAGTAGACCAAATCATCGAATTGAAAAATAAAAAAGAGGTGAATTAAATTGAAAGAATTAAAAGAAAAGTTAAGTGGTATTATTTCACCTAATACGGATGATATCCGTATGGTAACAATGACAGAAGAAACTGGATACAAGAATACTTATACTGGGAATGGTAACACATTCCCTTTTAAAGCAATCTGTAGATGTAATATTTGAAGATGATTATAATAGTAAAAGATACGGAACCGATAGAGCAAAAAGAATTTTCTATTATAATGAGAGTATATACGGATGATAATGCAGTAGTAGTAGAAAGATATGATAATATAGTTCGTATTTCTTTTTTTGGGTGATACGAAAGAAAAAAATTCGATAGATTTGTAAAAGATTTATTTGAATTAATTTCAGAAATTAAAAAAATGAAAAACATGTAATCAAATCTACTACTACTACAAAAAAATATAGTGAAATAGTATTCTTGAAAGGGGAAAAAGAATGAAGGATAAAGAAAGAGAATTTTTTTAAAAATTCCTGAAGATGATTTATCTAATTATGCCGCTGAAGCATTACTTACTCCTTTTTGCAAATAAGAATAGTACGCCCTAGATTAGCAATGTTTAAATCTGCTTTTAGGGTCATAGTGTTGCACCTAATAAAGATCCTGACAGACCTTTAGTTGACAGTAAATATTCTGCTAATCTTGTAATATCTTCTGACAATTACAAAAGTAAAGGATTGGTTACTCTATTAAATCGTATAGATAAATATGTACATGGTATTCACACAGAAAGTACATACTTTTATTATGACCACGGTACAGATAAAGTAGAGATAGAAGTAGTACCTGAATATGAAAGATTTTATAAATTTGGATATAGAATAAAAATCTGAATTATCAGATATGAAAAATAAATGAAACTTCTTCTGAGCCAATGTACACAAGATATACTTTTAATATGGATCCTAATGACGGATATATGAATTATGGTAGAAATGTAAAATTTGTATATTCATCGTCAAAAAGATGTAGGAGAAGATAGTATTACAATCACTAAAGATTTGGCAAATAGAATGGCATTAGATTTTATGGATGAAGTAGAAATAATTTATTCTCCTGAATCACACATATTGAAAAAAATTTATATGGTACATATGATGAAAATGGTAATGCAATATATAAGCCATTTCCTAATGTAGGAGAAGAACTTACAAGAGAAGTTGTTTTTGCAGTTACTGATATGAATGAGAATTCTTACTTAGCAATAAATGAAGAAGTAAATGATAGTGATAATGCTAAATATGTTCATAAAGGTGCTTTTAGTATATGATCTAACTGTATACAGTAATGAGATTTTAAAAAAATGAATTTCTAGAAGAATTAAGGAAATCTCAAATGGATTATATAAGACAAATATCTGTAGCAATCTCTAAAAATAATGATGAGTCCGTTTGCGGAGAAATTAAGTGATGACTTGAAATATAAATCCGATAGATATAAATCTATCCTTAATGGTAATTTAAGAGTAGGTAAAGTATCTCTACGAAATAAGGTTTATATTAAAATGAAAACTGTAATTCACAGACCATTAGATATAGGAGATAAAAATAACTAATCGTGATGGTGGAAAAGGAACTATAGGAAAAAAATAGTTGACCATATTATGGTAGGAGGAAAAAAAGCAGATGCTTTAATTAATTTAACTGGTACTATTAATAGGGAAAAATGCTGGACAATTCTTCGAAAAAGGAAATAAATACTTTAAATGAAAGAGTACAGGAATACTTAATTGTTAGTAATGATAATACAGATACTAAGTATTCTAATCTTATTAAATTTATAGATTTAGCAAATCAAGGAGATTTAATTAAAGATATTCTATATCTTCAAAAATAATGAAAAATGTATCTATAAAAAGATATAGTAGAATACTTCTCTTATAACTTTATAAGATTTAAATTTAATCCTTATGGGCAAGATATGACCTTTAAAAGATTCTATGAATTAACTAGATTGGTTACTTCTTTTGCAGGTGAACTTAAAGGAGAAGAAGTAGAAATAGATGGTAATAAATTTAGTGATTTACATTTTGCTGGTACTTCGTTTTATCTAGTACAGGAGAAAGGAACTATAGAAGATGATTCAATAAGAGCAGATGGTATTGCAAATATTAAAGGAGCATTATCTAAGAAAGGTGCCAGTAGAAAACGGCATCAGGCAAAATGGGGAACTGTTGCGGCTAAGTTATCAGATTTAGGATTATCTATATTATTAAATTATGCAAAAAAACAGAAGATAGACCTCTGCTTAATAATAATATAAAAAAATATTAGATGATTATATGCTAGGTTTAGGAATTAAATTAGAATTAAAAAGAAAAGAAATTAAAATAATTTTTTTATGGGGTGATTTATTTACCCCATATCAGATAGGAGTGTATTTAAAATGGAAAGATCGGATAAAAATTAAAATTGGAATATTAGTAGATAAATTAAAACTGAAAGATGAAGATAAGAAGTTTTGTGTGAATAATATTATTTCGTATTGTGATGATATAAATACTATAGATGGCATTACACCTATCATACAGGGTATTGAGGTAAATAGTTATAATAAAGATAATATAGAGGAAAATACTGGATTAGAAGTAGAAGTACCTGAAGATTATGATAAGAATATTCTTGTAGTAAATATACCTTTAGAGAAAAGATTATTTTCAATATGGTTCGTATTCGATTATCCTTATGATGAATATTACAGAGATACTTCTATTGCTAGAGTGCTTCCTGAAGTAGATGTAGAAGAATCTAAAAAAGAAATCGGAGAATATTTAGATAGATTAGTAAAGGTCAGTCAATGAGAGAGGTAATAAATGAAAAAAATAGAATTAGATGATAAATTAAAAAAATATCAAATGCGGATAAAGATAGTTATATATTTAATATTGAAAAATGCTATGATATACAGACCGAATGAATTAAAAATTCTTTAAAGAGAAAAAAATAATATTTGGAAGATATAAAAAGATAGTTCTCCATTTACTAAAAAGTAATCTTGTATCTAATTTCTTTGTATTAGAAGATGGAGATGATTTAGAAGTAATTAATCAGAAAGAGCAGAAGCGTACTAAGAAAAAAAGATGGTTACTTTAAATTCTTCTATACAGATAGTAGATGGAATTCATCCATTTAATAAATGGATAGTATTATTTATTAGAGAAACTTACGGAGATCATATAGTAGTCAAGGATAATCAGATAGCAGTTACTTGTTTGAGAATACTAAAGAACTTCTTATGCAAAAAAAGCATATCCACAAAAAGAAAAGCTGAAATATTATTCGATCAACTAGGAACCAATTATAATGAGTTTCTAGAATTTATTCGTAATTATAAAGGATTATAGAAAAATTATTATCACATACGTATATATTATGTATGTGATAATATAGATAATAACTATAATTATGAAAGGAGATTAAATATAAAATTTAATTATCTATAATTATTAAATAAAAATTAGAATAGGAGAATAGAAAGATGAGAAAAAAATTAGTTTAGAAACATTAGAAATCAAAAAAATACAAAGGATTACGGGTATTATATATTATATTCGGCTAATAACCGAAACAATAATAATTTCTTCGGGCATAAAGTAATGGCGAATCCAATTACAAGAGAGCAATCTACACTTTTAGATGGACAATTATTTGAAGAAAAACGGAAAGGTTATATTAGTACCGTCTACATATAAAAAAATATACGTCAATTCCAAGAAAAACTATCTATTAGATAACTGGATATTCGTAGAAGATCCTTACTTCAAACAAAAAGGAGCAAGGAATTACTGATGGAACTTATAATGTAAATAATAGATTATCGCAAGATGATATAGATAAATTTAATAATATTCAATCTAGTAAATATAAATCGAATACAAACAATGGTAATAATAAAGTAAGATTATCTAGAGATAATACTCTAAGTAATACAAATAAAGGAGGATATGATAAATTCCATGGACCTAATGGAAAAATCTATTCATCCAAATAAATTTGACCAAAACACAGAATATGTGCCAAAAGCACATTATGATGTAGTGGTTAATTCTATAAAAAAAGTAAATATGAAGCTCTATTAAATGAGGTGTATAATAAAAATAGATGATATTACAAATACATCTTATGAATTAAAGAAAATGATTAAAGATAAAAAAATAATATTTAATGCTATATAGGAAACTTAAATCCTATATAGTATAAAAAAATAAATAAATAGAAAGGAAGTGTATAATTATGGAACATAATAATACTCCAGTAAATCTGATTTTAAATTCAGGAAAAAAATTACCATATAACTGGTATGAATTTAGAGGAAGATACTATAGAATATTTAATAATGAAATAGTGCTGGAGTCTAATGATCTGAGAACCGATGAAGAAATAGGTTTCTTCATCTATAGGCATTTAATTAATCCGTCTATATTAGTAATTGTAATTAAGACCTATGTAGGATTTATCTATAATACTGCTATAGAAGATGTGAAAGTATTTAATGACGGGTTCTTTATATGTAATACAGAAGATGGATTGCATAAAGAATTAAGAATGTCGGATACTCAAATAATAATAGCAGATGATATTTATAGATTAAGCAATGGAACGTTCGTCGGAGTATCTAATGGTATTCATTATATTGTAGATATAGATTCAGGAGAGATGAAACCTGTATCTGAATCAAAGATAAGATATAATGAAGAAAAAAATCTATATTTGAATCAATTACCAAGGATGGTAATTGGAATGAAATAAATATATAAATAACTCCTATCCTGTAATGGGATAGGATTATTATTTTACACATATATATTATTTATATGTGTAATATATAAATTACATAAAAATATTTAGGAGGTAATCATCATGATTAACAATGGATTTTTAGAAAAAAAGAATGGAAGAAAAAGTAGAAGTATTAAGAGGTAAGTACAAAAATATTTGTCGTATGGGATGCTTTCGATAGATTAGAGTTCTCTATAGTAAGTGAAGAAACTGGACATAAAGAGTTCATAGCCTATGATACGCTAGAAGAAGAAGGATTCGAAGATATGTATGACCAAAATAAACTAGAGGATAAATTAGAAGAAATTAATTTATCAGTTAGTGATATTGTAAAAATTGAGCGATTTACTATTAAATTGTGTGGAATAAATGTAGCTTTTAGAAGCAGTTGTAGATAAGCAGTTTACACTTAAACCATTATATGATATAATGGAATTTCTTCAAAATGAAAAAAACTAAATAAAAAAATTAAAAATAAATATTAGGAGGAAAAATAAAATGAAAGAGATTAAAAATCAATTTAGGAAATGGAAATACAAATTTTAATGGAGGTAATAATATGAATCAAAAATAATAATTTTTTTCAAATAATAATAATTATTACGGTGGAAATCCTGAATTTAATCAAGGATTTAATAACCAGCAACAAGCACAAATGATGCCTGTAAATAATAATAATGGATATAATGTATATTTAAACAAGTCTATGCCTGATGCAGAAGATAGTTATTACACAAATGAGATTTTTGAAATATATATTTGGAGATAAGAATGATAAGAATAATATGTTGAATGATAATTATTCCGAAAACATTCAATGAGATAATCTATGCTTTACTATTTGATGGATTAGCAAAGATGAAGGAAACAGATTTTGCTAAAGCTAAGAATGAATTATCTGCTAATAAATCATCTAGTAATTTTGATATACTTAATGCTAAAGGATTAAGTAAATCAGCAGACGGAACTAGAAGTGGTTATTCAGTTACTATGGAAAAATGATGAATATTCTATTACATTTTTATGTAGGTATCTCTAAAAACATTCCATGGACTAATGCCTGCATTAGATAACTTTGTATATTCTACTATGCAAAAGTAATAACGCTTTCTATAATAAAGGAATTGTAATGGATGATGAATTCATTAGTGGATTTGCTCCATTCATATATCCAGTATTGGAAAGACATGGTATACCTAGAACTGAATTGAAGAAAATGATGAGAACTTACCCATCTTTACTTCTTCACATTACAGACCGTATTGTAGATTTCGTAAATGAATTCGGAAATAATATATATCTGATGAATTTAGCAAAAATCAGGAATAATTTCATTCGGAGGAATTACTATATATCCTGATATTGATAACGAAGGTGTAATGTGCAGAATGGAATTAGATAATCAAATTCGATATAGATTGAAAACTGACATTAACTTTTCTGAAGCTGATGACAGACAAACTAGAATGAATTATGGTAAATAACTCAAAGGGGATTAGCCTTATTAGGCTAATCTCTTTTTTTACTATTACATATAAAGAAAGGAAGTGTATAATATGGCTTTTTTTCTATTGAAGAAAAAAATTAATTTATTTGATTTGAAAGATATTCTTAGAGCAGGTATTTTTTTCATTACAGGATAATGGAAACTATATAATGATTAAGGATATGAATAAAAAGAGCAATCTATTTGGGAAGGAGTATTATTATGATTTAAAGGATGAGTATTCTCTAGATAGTATACTATCAGATTCTGTAAAGAAAAATTATTTCTAGACCTGAAGATATATTTACTAACTTAAAGGAGTATTCTAAATTTCTGCATGATATGATAGATGATTACAAAGAACCTAGAAACCGTTATTTTCTATCTTTATCTGAAAAAGAATATGCCAAAAAGAATTAGAAGCATTGGCAATGAAATCTTTACGTATAAAAAAAGTATACATGATGACCCTGACGATGCTTATGTACTAATAATAACTTTTTATCCAGCAAAGGAAAGTTCAGTTTCTAATATAGTATGGAATGTAAAATACGAATCTGAGAATGTATTATTAGGAGCAGTAGAGAAGATAGTTTATTTGATGAAAGATGTTCCTAGTAATAAGAAACGATCTTTGATAAATCAAATAATAAGATTTTTAATGAATAAGATGGAAGAAAAAGTAAAATCTGTTGTAGACGAAGAAGAAGATGACGATAGAATAGATGCTTCAGAATCGGCTATATTGAATAAAATGCTAGGAACAGAAAATACATCTAACGTTGAACCAAGAATGGAAATGATTAAAACTGATTTAACTAAGAAGCAATATGATATGTGGCAATTACAAGGACAGCCAAAAACGTTCTATCAATTCTCTTATGAGCATAATGTATTTAAAGTTCAGAAATTTAAATTAAAAAGAAGATAGTCTTCATAATTTCTATATAGATGAATTTGAATATGATGCTATTAGATTTGATACTATAGATGATCTTATAGAAAAACTTCTTCTTCTTAAAAAGAGATGACGAACTTACTTTTGGAAAAAGTTCTTCCTGATGGAGATAAGATAAATCTTAAACGTATAATTGCAAAAAAATATCTTTATTTAAAAAGCACCTTTTTAGTGATTTAAAGAATATATTAAAAATCAGAAAATACTACAGAATTAAATAAAGAAAAAGAAATAAAGATTGAAAATACAGATACAGGAAAAAGTATTAGATTCTTCTCCTACCAAATCAGAGGAACCTACATTAGAAAAACGTTTCTAAGAATCAAGAAGAATTCGGTATAGGTAATAAATACAATCCAGTATCAGAATTAGGGAGAGAACCTGAAAATAATTAAATTTAATCTAATACAAACTATTCCAAAAAGAAATAATAATATATAGAAAGGATGATATAATATGGAAAAATAGAAATACAGATTTATTAGAAAAATAGAATTAATGAATTAGAGAAAAAAATAAATCTAATTATTAAAGCATTATATGGAGATAAATTAGATGAAGTGGAAAAAGGAAGTTAAAGATGAATTATATTTACCAGAAAGAGATAAAGTTAAACGTATAGAAAAAAATTCCTTGAACTTGATCTAAAAATTACCTAAAGTTTCTGATGTAAAAAAATAGAAAGGGTTTAATATATATGGAAGATAAGCATAAGCAATTAAAAAGATTTAGTAATGGGTTTAAGAAATACTATTCCTAATATATTTGTAGAATTTCTAGGAGATAATTCATTTTCATATGTCTTGCTTAAATAATGTAAGAGAAGAAGAATTAAAAAATATTCTCTGATTCAGTAAAAGATATAGAAAGAATTGGATTTCAAGCAGATATTAAGAATAATTTCTGGCATACTACTATTACTGTTTTCGGTGTAAAAAGATATAAAATAAATAATATAGACAAATACAAATAATAGACTAACCCTGTAAAGGGTTAGTTTTTTTTATTCCTCTAATAATAAATAATTTAAAAAAAGCATATATATATTATATAATTGTATAGAATAAAAAACAAATAAATATCTAGGAGGAAAAATAAAATGAAAAAAATAGAGAAAAAAATTGAAAATGAACTTGCAAAAAAATAATTGTGGTATTTATGATGTTAGGAGTGCCATGTGATTGGCATTCCTAGCAAGTTTATTATTGAAGTTATTTAAATAATCTCAATGATAGACGAATAAAAATCAACGTCGTGAGATGTGGATGGTAAATATATAAAAAACGTAATAAGATAATAGATATATATTATATTATAGATCAAAAATATAATAAGGAGGAATATAAAATGATTAAAAGATTTATATCAAAAGGGATAATGGGAATTCCTGATATGGATATAGAATTAGGAGATGAGAAAATAATAGTAATTAAAGGACCAAACGGTAGTGGAAAGACTTCGTTATTAAGACAGATTACTCATCCTCTGTCAAGTCATGATAGATTCAATAGACTAAAAGAAGGATGTATGGATGGTCATATAATCATGTATCTAGTATATAATGGTGTTCCATACAAAGTGCATCATGAGTATGCACTCAAGCCAGGAGGAAAGGTAAAGGTATTATCTTATTTATTTAAAAAGATAGACGGAGAATTTACAGAACTTACAGGAAATGGTTTACCTAGTAAATTTAATGATGTAGTAAAATATGAATTTAATTATGAAAAATATTTATATGATATTTTAAATATAGGTGTATCTAATAAAGGTATAATAGATGGTACTAATACTGACCGTGTAGAATATCTAAAGAAGATTTTGAGATTGAATGATTTAGATAATATTAAAAAAATAATATATTAGATCAGATAAAGGAGAAGAATGGATCTTATAAATTTATAAAAATCTAAATTAGAGGAATTTCTTCCAATAGATACTTTAAAGAAGAAAGTAATAGATATAAAGAATAAGAGTAAAGAAATTGATTTAAATATTAAATCCAGGAAAAAGGAATTATTAGAGATTTCTTCCAATACCTATGATACGGAGAAGATGGAAGAAGAAGTTAAAAAAATATAATATTCAGAAAAGAGATTTAAGTAATCTATATAATATATTAAAAGATAAAGATAAAAAGTATTACATATAATTCTTTATTAGAGCAGATTAAATTAGATAAGGATTTGCATAATAAAAGATCTTGCGGTATACGATAGTAATATAGATAGAATTAATACTGAGATAATGAATATAAAGTCAGTAGATAATACTAAACTTAATAATGAAAAGAAATTACTAAATGATAAGATTAATAAATTTAATGAAAAAAATATGGTAATTATAAAAAGATACTGGAAATATTCTATGGATGAACTACAAAGCATAAAGGAAAGTATAAATTACTCTATAGATATTTCTTCTAATTTCTCATACGATATTTTTAGAAAAAAATTTAAGAATGATAATAAAGATGATTTTGATAAAGTACCTGATGAATTAAAAGATAAAATAAATAATATAGAAATAGAATTGGATGATTGCAATAATAAATTAGAAAAGATAAATTTATCTACTAATCTTATAAATTTAAAAGTTCCTGATGATTGCGGAATACCAACCTGCCCATTAAGATTAGAATTAAAAACGTCAATTAGATGAGTTTGATGTATATAATTTATTAAAGGATAAAAAGAAATCATTAGAAAAGGAATTACCTATATTAACTGAAGAATACGAAGAAGCAAAGGATATATCTAATATATTAAAAATCTATAGAAAAATAAATTTAATAGATTAAAAATTTATTTATTCATTTCTATCTTTAGAAGAAGATTTAAATAAAGTAAATGATGAATTATTTTTTTCTTAAAAATTTTCAGAAGAGAATAAAAGTAATATTAAATCATTACAGAAAGTAGAAGAACTATTAAAGATATCTATAGATAATGGAATTAATAAAAAGAAATCCTTAATCGAAGAATTACAGAAATATAAATCCAATAGGGAGAATATATTATCTTCTATTAATAAATTAGATAAGAAATTAAATAAATATAAATTAGATTTATCTGACCACAATATGGCTTATATGAAAATAGATGAAATAAATGAAAAGATAAATACAGTAAATATTGTATTAAATAATTATACAGATAAATTGAGAGAAGCCACTAATACGGAAATTATAATAAATAATCTAAATAATGAGATATCAGATCTTAGATCTAAACTGCAATCATTAACTGACGAATATTATAAATTAAAGAATCAGTATGAGGAAAGCAAGAAATATACTAATGAATTTGATAAAGTATCCAAGGATATAAGTGATCTGAATCTTATCAGGGAAGTAGTTAATAAGAAGTTGCCTGGCAAGATTATAGAGAATTATTTAAATGATGTTTCTAATACGGTAAATAATTTATTGGAAGATTTTCTTACTATTAGATTTGATACATCAGATGGAATAGAAATAGTAATAAATAGGGAAGGTATAGAAAGACCATCTTCAGCATTATCGCAAGGAGAAAGATCTATTCTTTCTATGTCTTTATTATTAGCATTTAAAAAGAATATACCTTGGGATATAATATCATTTGATGAATTAGATGCTACATTAGATGAAAATAATAAATCTAAATTTATATACATGCTCAGAGATTTTTCTGATCTTATTCCATCTATTAAGCAAATATTTATAGTAACACATAGTGAAGTATCAGAAGATGGAATGGATACAAAGATAATTAATCTGGAATAAAGGATGCCTGTATGGCATCTCTTTTTATCTAATATTTTAAAAGATATATATTATCTAAATGAAAAATATAAATAATTATATTTTCAAGAAACTTAATTATTATAAATAATATTATCGGCTAAAAAAACAAAGAAAAATACAAGGAGGAAAAATTAAAAATGAAAAAAAGAAATTACTCTTATCGCCAGAAGAGTTAAATAAAGTTATGCCAGTAAGATTCATTCCTATGAATAAAACTGAAGATTATATTAGATTTATATCTTATGGAACAGTAGTAGATTTTACATCTGACCACGATAAGTCTATTAAATTAAAAAGCAGACAGTTTATTACAGATGGTTTGAATCATCTTTTAGGATGGGCATATATGAATGGAAAGGAAACTTTTTTAAGAAGGTTTTCGTTATTTGTGTACCAGTTAAAAACCAATGTATTATCTCCGGCTTTTGAAGAAAGGTTCCATGCTGAACTTAAAAAATCTAAAGGTAAGAAGGAACAGGATTTCATTAAAGGAGAGTTATATTCAGAAGAGTTCATAAGAATAGATAATGTAATATTATATACTATAATAGAATACGTACAGCAAAAATACTATATACAATTCAGAAACAGAAGTAGATAGTAAAGGTAAACCATTGGAAGGAATACCAGCATTAAAGAATATGGATATATTTATTCTATCTATAATTATTACATTATCTAAATTAGTAACTTTTAGGAGCAATACTTTTTAGGAAAGAAAGGAAAAAAATACGCATATGTAATTCCTAGCATAATTAAAAGTTTAAATATTATATCTGATGGTATCTTATCATCTTATTTATACGATACTGGTCAGATGGATTATTATAATCAATTACTTAATTTAGATTTACATGATAATATATATGTTTATCTTAGAGATATAATTGACGATATGCTTACTAAAAAAATGCTCCTACTACAGAATTAGTAGAACTTAATGGAAAGAATAGGCAAAGCTTTTGCTACAGGAAATTATAGATTACTCTCTATCTACCGTATATAAAAATAATTCCTATAGAGTATGAGAATGAGAATACAGCAGTTAATTTCCGAACAGGATATAATATAGATGATTTCAAATTTACCAGCAGGAATATAATGAAATATTTAAAAGCAGATTATTAAAAAGAAATCATGAATATAAAAAAATACTAAGGCTAAACATCCTAATGTGATAAAAGGCTAAACGTATTATGCAAGATGTAGGTCAAGGTGGAGGAATTTGGATACATCGTCAGGAATTAAGAGTAGAAAAGAAAGATACACGTAGTTTAGAAAGAAGAAAAGATCACGTGGCTACTCTTACAAGATATGTAGATAATTATATCACTAAATATAATGTACCTATTATACCTACAGCAAAGACTAAATTATCTGATTTCTTTATAGTAAAGTTATTATCTGAAATTACAGAAGATTATATTACATTAAAAATTAATAGATCCTACTGTATATAAATTAACTCAGATAATGATAGCACATATGATAAGAAATAAATATCCTGTAATATCTATGGCATTAAAAATCTGGTACTGTATTAAAGCAGGAATTGCCACAAGGAACATTAGATAAATACATACCAGAATTTAAGAAACTTCCATTATATTCTATAGATAGAAATAAATTTATGAAGGAATTTGAAAAAAATTGTATCTCACGAATATATTTATAAGAATGAAGATAATGATTCTAATCTTCCTGAAAGATTTATTAAGATAGATATAAAAAGAAGAATTTGTAAAAATTCCTAATAGACGATAGAGATTCTCCTTTTAAATTCTTCGGTGAGGATTATTTCTACGATGAATGTAAATAACTGGAAACAGGATTTCGTTAATCAAGTAATTCATAATCATGAAACTTCTCATATGGTTAAGGAGAATACATATCTAATGTGTCCTTGCCCTAAGTGCGATGGAGATCCAAACAGATCTAAAGACCATTTACATATACTAATTAATGAAAATTATCCTTTAGTATATGGATGCTTCAGAGCAGGATGCGGAATAAGAGGAGTAGTTAATAAGCAATTTGCTAGAAGATTAGGAATACATGATACAGACTTATTAGATAAAATAGGCGGAGAATCATCTAAAAAAGGAAGTAGAAAATATCGTACAGCTTATTTCAATAACGGTAAATTAAAAATACCATCTAATATTTCAGATGAAGCAATAGAATATTTCAAAAGCAGAACTGGAAAACATCTTACATCTGAAATGGCAGAAAGGTTTAATATTTTTAGTGATTTAGAAAAAAATTCGTAAATTTAAATAAAGGAAATATAGAAAATTCCAAAAATAAACGGATATGCCTATAATCATAAAAAAACAAGAAATATATTTACTTTCTAAATGATACTTCTACTCTATTACATATAGGAGAATAGATGGAGATGGAGATTACTCTAAAGGTAAAATAAACCTAGTATCGCCTAAAGATATATTCAGAAGACATAAGCCGTATTCTTTCTATATAAAAAGATGGCAGAGAAATAAAATTAAATGGTAAAAATAGTACCATCTTTATTTATTGCAGAAGGTATATTTGATATACTGAATGCTTATTATGTAGCAAACAAAGAAAAATATCCAAGGAACTTACATTACATCTGGCGGTAATGCTTCCATGGTATCAATCATAAGGGAATATTCTAAATTTAATAGAAATGCTAATATAGTAATATTTGCAGATCAAGATGTACCATTATCTTATTATAAAAAAAGATTATTTCCTTTATTTAAAAAGATTTAGTCAAGTAATAGTATATTATAATACATTAAGTAAAGATATAGGAGATATAAGAAATCCTATAGATTTAAAAAAATTCACTATATAAAAAGAAAGGAAAAAAATTAAAATGAAAACAGTTAGAGTAGATCAGAATTACTTAGAGATAATTGTAGAGGAGAATAAGGAATTTAGAAAGCAGATAGATGATCTGAGAAAAGAAAATGATAAATTAGTAGTACAATGTACTACAGTTCAAAAAGAAAGAAGATACTGATAATCCAAAATTATATACTAAAAAAATGATATGGTATTAGGAATAACTGCAGGTATTTTATTATCTTTAGCTTTTATCATTTATATTTAAAAAGATAATAGATACATTGTAATATAATAAATTAAATAAAAATATTTAGAATAAGGGAGAATGATGAAAATGGAAAAAAAGAAATGCGGTAGACAAAGTTTTTAGACCAATTAAGAGAAGTTAGTTCTAGAGAAGCAAAGGAATTATTGAATGGCAACGATATACCTAAAAAAAGGAAATGCTAATAGAAATGTTTAAAGATTTAGATACCGAGGGTAAACTTGATGTTATAATTAAAGAAGTAAAGAAAGATAAAGATATGGAGAAGAAATTAAATGATTTATTTATAAATCCATATAATGTAAAAAGATAATTATATAGTATTCTTCACAAATAATCCAATAGTAGGATATTTATCATCATTAAATCTATTAGAAGAATATGATGATGCTGCTTTTTAAAACGCTAAAAGATTTAATTAACGATAACGAAAAAAATAAAAAGGGTCTAAAGAGGCTATTAAAGACTTATCTGAAACATGTACTATATGTCCAATAAGTTCGATTAATATGCTTAATTATCATATAGGTATATTAAATAAAATTAGAAAAAAATTTTTAATAGAATTATCTGATGAAGAATTAGATGAGATAGATATTGCTTCAGCTAGAGGAAAAGGAAATTTCTACTTTGTATTATGATAAAAATAAATAGTCCTGCTGATTTACAGAAAGTTTTAAAGGATAATGGAGATATTTCAGTTTCTTATATTAAGGTAGACGTATTCGGAAATGTAATGGAAGAATATCTAGAAACAGAAGAAGATGCAGATTTGCTAAAAATTCATTAAAGAAGTTTTATTGACTGCAGTTGAAAAATAATGGTTGCAGTTATGCTAGACCAATTAATGATTTAATAAGAATCAGATTAATGAGTCTATTTAAATCTAATAATGACAGTATATATACTATGGTTGCAGGAAGAATAATTAGTCCTATCATAGTATTCTGTACAAAATTATATGAAAAAGATACCTTATAAATCTGAAGAAAAAAATTCAGTATTACTATACTGGAAGTATTCAATCAGATAATGTGTAACGAAACATTATTATTTGCTATCTTGGCAGCTTTTCCAAACAGGCAAAACTGAGAGTTTAGTAGAAAATATAGTAAATGATGAAAAATTTCAGAGATACTACATCATTTACAGGATACGTAACATCTTCTTCTCTAAGCGGACTTGGATATTCTTATCTAGTAGATTTAGATATGTCTTTATTATTAAATATAGTATACAGTATTTATGATAATACTATTAAGATGATGGATGAACAAAAATAAAAGCTAAATTAAATTAAGAAAGGATAATATAAACTGGCTAGACCATTACGGTCTAGCCTTTTTTTGGTCTTATTTTATCTTAACATCTCCTGCATTATCTAAATAATACTGTTTAGTATCATTAGCAGGTCTTACTAGAAATCCTTCTTCTAATACTGCTTTAATAGCCGCTTTAGTTAATGCTACATTATATATAGGAGTTATTGCTCCTCCTAATGTATAAACTCTATTATTAATATTTGTACAGTCTATATCTACTCTAGACAAGTCTGCTTTATTCTCAGTATGCTCATCGTATTTAATTCCTGAATGAGTCTGATAATCAAAGTTATTAATAATTTCATTTCCTTTAGTAGCCTTTTCATCTGGTTTAGTTAAATCAGCCGATTTCAAATCCTTTGCCCATTTATTATTTTCTCCAGCTTTAAGTTCAGTATACACATCTTTTTCATTAGATGTTGTAGATGAAGGAGTCTTTGGAGGTTTAGGACCCCCTTGTGATGGAGTTCCACTTGCTTTAGGTCCTCCTCCCCCTTGTGGTGTAGCTGCTGGTTGTCCACTTTCTGGCATAATATATTCACCTCTTTCATAAAATTAATAAAATCTATCTGGCTTTTCTTCAGCCATGCATTTAGATAAAAAATCATCTATAATATATAGAAATACAGGAGTAAATAGTAAATATTCTTCTGTAATATCAATTTCATATTCATCGTTTTCTATATCAGATAGTAAAGTTTTTTTAATGATATTGCATCATTAATATAATTATGAAAAAAATTATTTTAAAGTTCTCAGGTATATTTATTTTATTATTATTATTTCCATAATCATATACTTCATAAAATCTGCTATCATTTAAATATGATTGTAACTTGTAATGAGGATTTTCAGGATCTGTATAATATATCCACTTATCAAAATATATGCCGGTATCTTCCAATAATTTAGTTTTTTTATCCCTTACAAATCTCCTAAGTGTACTTTTTCTTCCAATTAACTTTGGTACGTTTATTAATTAAAGTTTCATGATGAAGTACCATATTTACTCCGAATACATATAATGGTTTAAACTCCATCTGAAAAATCATTTAATATAGGAAAGTACACTCTTTTTAGGTATAGACTGTTCATCATCTAACGTTAATATGTTTCTATCCTCATCATAGAAGTAATCCATATATAAATCATTTAAATCGCTTCTGAAATCCTTTTACTTTCTGAATATTTTTCCCAAAAAAATCACTTCTTAATATACAGGTATAATCAGTACCTATATTTTCAGGTACAAATTTATAGTCATTTACTATTAATCCAGCTTTTAACCATATCCTTATGACTGTAATTATCATAAGGAAGATTTTCACATAAATTCCATTCAGTACGTATGAAAGAATGATTATGAAAAAGTAGTCTTCTCAGCCTTTGTTACTATATAAAAATATAGAATTATTTTCTATCTTTAAAGTGATTAAATCACCTTCTTTAGGATTTACAGTATTAGGAAGATGAATACTTTGATTATCAGCCAGTTTATAACTGAAATCCATTTCATCACTATCTTCTTTAGTCATTTCCTTAACTGCATTAAATCCATACATAATATATCCTTTGATATAATTATATTTTTCTAGCTCCTGAAAAACGGACCATTATCATCATGAAAACCTACTCCGATAGAACTTGCATCTTTATCATAGGAATAATAATCACATTCAATAGGAGTACCTTTTTATAAATTGAGTAACCGAACTATCAAGAACTCTTTCAGCATTCTTTAATATCCCTGTGGCAGATTAGGGCACGGTTATTATATTTAATATTTTTTTTATTTCAGGCATTACTATAATCCTCCTTTCTTAATTCCTTTGACAAATTCTGTCATCATAGCTTTTCATGATTTTATAATCCTTTTTTTAAAAATTTTTTTAGTATTCCATATAATATAATTAGAAGCAGAAACATTTAATTTAAATTCAAGCACAAGATTCCCAGCTCCTCATTAACCATTTCATCTAATAAAAGTTCCTGATCAGTAGTAAAGTTTCTGAATACAAATCCATGAGTCAAAGTAAGATATAAATCAAGCAAAGACATCAATTCATATACACTATCTTTGACTGAATCGTATTGCTTCACAAATCCATTGAAGTTTTCTTTAATTACTTCAAATTGCATCTTACTTCTAACCAGTCTAGGTGTAGCAGTCATAACTACTTCATCTACAACTTTTCTATTTCTAGATGGAAATAAGTTAATAAGATTCCTTACATCTAGATTTCTTCCATCTTCTATGTATTCTAACTGCTCTAATATATTCTTAAATAAATTTACTAAATTATCTGCATGATATTCAGTATTTTTCAAAAAGTTTATTTTCATATTTTCAAAAGGAGGTACAGAGAATATGGAATCCATATTTACATGTCTAAGATTAATAAATGCTTTTTCTACATCTTTCATATTATTCTTTAACTCCTCATATACTATCCTCATCATCTTTAGTAATGACCGTACATCTTTATATTGTATAGCTTTAATTACTGTATACATAATGAATCTAGCTTTTCTATATTCAATAGGATCTCTCATATTCATCTCCTTTCATTTAACTTAAATATTTGTTACTCTTTAATGTATTGTAACAGAATCTTAAACGTTTCAAACCATCTGAAAATCTAGATTCCATTTCGTAATCTTTTTTCTGTTGGGCTTGACGGATAATGTCCTCCATTTGTGCTTCAAATCTTTTATATGTACTGTTAAGTTCAGCTACAGCCTGCTTGTTCATTGTATCATTAGCAGACAAATTTCTAGTTCCATTTACAAAATATTGTAATAATCCATCTACATAATTTGCTAAAAGTAATCCGAACGGTGCAGATGTACATCCTAATAATACAGAAAACATTAAAAGATAGAAGTTTTTAAGACCAGCATCCTGATCTTCCAGAAGTTCTATACCAGAAGAACCTACGAAACCTGAAAATAAAGTTCCCCAAAATCTTATAATATTAGTAATAGGATTATGCTTCTTAATCATATACCACAGATTTTTTAAGAAAGTACCTCCATTATCTCTAATGAATTTCTTTTTCTTGAGCATTTAATCTATTAAACTTATATCCTTCATCCATGGCTTTATTAAAATCTACTATAGGGGAATATTCTCCAAATCCTCTTTGTCTAGACATTATCCCATAAAAAAATTTTCAGATACCGCCAATTCTCCATTTTCATCTACTGTAAATGGTTCTTGACTGGCAACATCATATTCTTCAGGACCCTTTTCATCATCCCATTTTTCTACAGCAATATCTCCTTCACTAGAATCAGGATCGGGAATACTGATAAATTCTTCATTTACTAAAGCATCAGAAACAGGAGTTTCATCTTCTACTTCTGTATCAGGAATACCTAATTCTTCTCTTGCCTGAGAATGAGTTAAATTATGATCAGATGCGTAATCTTCTACCTCTGCTGATTCTGCCAATCTAAGGAAAGATTCACCTTCAGCAACCATCTGTTCTCCATCTTCCTCTACAGTAGTGTCGTTTAAATCTTCTTCAACTTCTACTGCATCTCCTCCTTCTGTTCCGAAAGAAGTATCTAGTAAGATAGTAGTAGGAATATCTGCATTTTCAGGTGTAGCATCAGGTTCTACTTTGGTCATTTCTTCGACAATAGAATCATTAGCTTCTATTTCTTCTTCGATATGATCCGAATCTGCATCAGAAGTTTCTACAGTTTCATCTTCCTCATCTACTTCCATTTCAGGATCTTTTTCTTCATCAACTGGAGCATTTTCCAGTTCGTCTAATTTTTTGTCATCATCCATTTTTCTTTCTCCTTTGCTATTTTAATTTTATTATCACAGGATGTGATACCTGTAAATACAAAATCGAAGCCGTGTTTATTTTAAGCAATTTCACTATCAATAATTTTAATATCCATATATGAACTAAAACTAAAAGCCATTCTATATTTATTATATATAATAGGTAATAAAAAAATATTTTTCGATTGAAAGGAGAAATAAAATATGTCAAGAAAAAAATAATAGCAGTAAGACCTGCTGACTTAAATCCTGATGAAGTAGAATATTTTCAGGTAGGTACATTGCTTGTAAATACTCTTGAAGGAGATCTTTATATAGTTTTAGATAAAGAAGGAAATGGAGTAAAGAAAGCATATCTAGTAGGAGGTTCTGCTAAATATGAAATATTACATCATGCATCTTTATCACACGTTATACAGAATTTTTGATCCAGTAAAATTTGATTATAGTACAGTTTGGTATAATACAGATATGATGTATGTAAAACCATTAGATGGAATAAATTCGGCTAATGCATATATTACAGTAAGAGCAGAACTTTCCCCAGGGGTTTTTGGATGGAAAACTATACTTCCAATATCTTCTGCTAAAAAAATGTATACATTACAAAGAAAGATGATGGAACTCCTTATACTTTACAAAATTATATAGATGACCATGCTAAAACTTTAATCTCTCCCCCTAATGTAGAAGAAGCTGAAAGAGGAGAAATCTATATTAAAGAAGATAATACATTATGGTGGAAAACTGGAGAAAATCCTCAGGACCAAGTGATATTAGGAGATGCTAATCCATATGTAATAGAAAAATTAAAAAAATCTATTCATATAATGAGAGATCATCCTGCGAACTGGGATCCACAATCACTTTGGTTAAAGGAAGGAACTGATGCTGGAATAGTAGATGCTTTATCTACATTAGTATATGCTTCTGATCCATTATTTACAGGTGGACTTAAATTTGCAGAAAATACTAATAAGACAGGAATTGCTAAAACCGCTTATGGTAAAATTGCCACGATTGATTTAAACTTAACTCAAGAAACTGGATTCCAATTACTAAATTATGAATTTGGTACTAAAGGAAAAATATTATATGGAATTTTATATAGAGGATAAAGAAGATGCTTTAAAAATTATTATTCTTTAATAAAAGACCTGAAGATTCATTATCAGATTTTGGTAATCAGTTAGATCAAGCCAGTATGTTTATAAGTTCTAAAGTTAGAAAAATTTCAGGTGTAGAATATGCTACAGATTTCGGATGGAATAAGAAAACAATTTTCGTTATGGTAGATACTGAAGCTAAGAAATTAAGTGCTGGGTTTGTATTAGATGATGGAACCTTATCTTATGTGTACAAAAAAATAATATTACTTACATTACTAAATTTATAGGTATAGGTACAGGGACAAGTACAAATGCTAATACAAAAGTAATAGTAAAGATTAGATCATTTAAAGTTTCAGAAATTCCTTTAGGATTTAAAGGATTAAATAATATTTTACCTGATGAAACAGCATTTACAAATATCGCACCAGTTACAAATGCACAATCTGTATTTTTAGAAAAGAACCAATCATTAAATGCTTTACATCAAGGCGGAGGAAGACTTATTACTACTCCTAGGGATTACAAGAATAAGAATTCAAGCGTACCTGGAGAATTAATGACTGATTATGAAGATGAGATACTTTATGCTAAAAAGCCTGATGGTACTATATTTAAAATAGGAGGAGGAAACGATGATACATTTATAAAGCACGTAAGTAATAGTATGATGGTAATACACGGAGATTTAAATACTACTGTAAAGGAAGATGATAATTTATCTAAAGTTTATTTTTAGAAAATGATATTTCATCTAAAATAGCAGATTACAGATCTCAGAATAATGTATTATTAGGAAGCTATGCTATAATAGATAATTCTCCAGATGGTAATGAGGAATATAAAATTACTATACCTTATACAGATACTACTACTACATATCATACATGGAATGATATTCGTTCTAATGCTAATAGATATGATAAGTTAAAAGTATATTTAGATGATATAAATGAGATACTTAGAGATAATTTAAAAAAACAAAATTTGTATATCGTGGATTTGAAGAAATAATTCTAAGGAAGATTTAATTTCAAGATTTAATACTAGAGGATTATTCTTCGTGGAATTAATGCAAAATAATTCAAGATTTTCACCAAATTCAATTTATCTTCAAAGTATTAAAAAGAAACGGAGAAAATAATGTAGCAAGTAAGCCTGAACTATCTTTATTATATAATCTATTTAACGTACCCGAAAAATGGAAGTCTTACTATATTTAAAGATGAAAAGAATAAAATATATATTACTTTATATAGTGAATCAGGTAATGAATATCTAGGTAATATAATGCCTAATTATGAAATAAGATGGGATAATAAAGTAGCAGAAAAGGGAGGAGTTGTAAATCTTACATCTAATTTAATTACTACAGGAAATATATCATCTTCAGAAGTAAATGCTGAGATAGGAACTTTTTTTCCACTAAGGTTGATACTCCTTTAATATCATTTAATGATAAGAAAAATATTAACTACTTCTGTAGGTGCTGATGGAAAAATCAGTAATAGCATTAGGAGATGAAAAATACAAAATCTTCTAATATAAAAATCAGTTAATAGACCCATTTGGACTACTCAACAAGGTGCTGAAACCAAAGAATATAATTTTTGCAATGATAGAAGATATGGTTAGTTCATGGAGATATAAAGGAGAATTATTTACTTCAAATAATCTTATAGATTTAAATACATTAAATATAGATAATAATGTAGGATATTATTTATTATCTTCTCCTGAATCTAAAAAAACTTAAAAAAATTATCCTGAAGATAATAAAAAAAGGATATTTATATGTAATGAAGACAGGAAATTTAATTATACAGACTTTTGTAAATATAGATGATGATAAGACAGAATACTGTACAAGATCATTTAATGGAACTACATGGACTAAATGGAATAAAACTTTAGTTAAAGAAGATCTTAGTAACTTCTATGAAAAGACAGGTGGACCAATTAATGGAAATGTAGGTGTAGGTCAAAATCTTTCTGTTGCCGGTACTACTTCTTTAAACGGAGATTTAGTATTAAAAAGTGCTCCAGTAATAAATTCAGTTGATGGTAAATCTATATTGTCTACTGAAAATGTAAATGGAAATATCCATTTTAATTTTGGTAATATTCAAAAATATGAAAAGGTAAATTTATTATCCAGTACAGTTCCTGCATGGAGTACAGAAATCGTATCAGGAACTACTAAAACTTCGGTGAAATATAACTTTGCCTTAGAAAAAGACTTGAGGGCATTAGATGATGATACTTACTCTAAATCTGAAGTAGATGACTTAATAAGTAAAATAGATTTTACTCCAATTAATAATGCTATTAAGGAAAGAATGAAAAAAACTGGAGATACAGGAACTGGTAACTATACATTCAACGGTGGAGAAGTAACTGTAGAAAACTTAAATTTAACTAACGGTATGGTAAGATTTCCATCATTATCGTTGAATACCAAGAAACCTTACCGTGAAAATTTAATACCTACATTGAAAGGATTATACTCTCAAGATAAAGTAAAGAAAGGAATTACTTTAATAGATGACTTATATACATCTACAAAACTTAGACCTGAAACTGGAGTTTCTACAGTCGTAATATCTAACGATGTTTCTGAAAGAGATAAACCTAATAATCGTGTATCATCTATTTTATTAAATGTTTCCAGCGATGACGGAATATGTATAGGTACAGTTACAGGAATGAATCCTGAAACATTATCGTTTAGAAGATTAGTAGAACGAAATGATATAGTAGATAATTTAAATAGTATAGATGCTTATCAAGTTTTATCTGCTAATCAAGGAAGAATACTTTACTCTATGAATATTTCAAGATACAGAGGATTTATGAAATTATTCTACCAAGGAACTTCATATGATTCAGATAAATTATATGCAATGGAACCAGGAAACTATAACTGCTCCGAAGAAACTGATTTAGTAAAAATTAGGATTAGATTCATCTAAAATTACAGTACCAGGAACTTTAATAGTTAATACTAATAATACTACTACTGGAAAAGTATTTACTTATTTACCTTATACAGATAAAACTGTAGATAAAAAAATACTTTTAGCATTTATGAATATGAATTCTTCTAATAAAGCAGATAGTAAAATGGATTTATGTGAAAGATTACTCTCTATTTGTAGATAAGAATGAAATGACTATAAAAATTAAAAAAATTAAGAGATAGTATTTTAGGATATGTAGTGTCTCCTAAATTCTCTTATACAGGAAATGCTATAAATACATCTTTACCTTATAGGCTTGTACATATTCATAATAATGCAGGTTCTCCTGCACCAGTTGCTAATACATTAAGATTCTTTACTAATATAGGATTATCAGAATCTAGCCTTAATGCTAATGATGCAATAGTACAGATTAAGATAAGAGGATATTCTTTAGTAGATTCATCTCCTATAGAAATAATTTCTTCAGCAGTATTAACTAATAAAACAAATACTACAATAAATGAGAATTCTTCGGATATAACTTATCTTACTCCTGGTGGTGTAGAAGTATCATTATTTATAGATGACGCTACTAAAACTTTAGGATTTACTGTGTTTAACGAAAAAGGAAATAGTGGTCTTACATTCGATACATATATTAGAATAAATGGAACCACAAACCTTGATTTTGAACCAGCAATAGTTAAATGCGATTACGATTCAGGAAACCCACAAGAATCTATAAAAGTTAATACCGAAACAAGTGCTCATTTATTTTCTAATTAAATAATATAAATTTTATCAATATATACTCCCATAATAGGGGAGTATATTTTTTTACATATAGGAAAGGAGAAATAGAATATGAAAAAAATACAATAATTTCAAATTATAGAGGCAAGATAAGAAATACTAATATAGATCTTAACAGATATATACGAGCAGAACAAAGTGGAATATATGAAATAAATATACCAGTAAATAATACATCTGTATTAAATCTTCCTCCTAATGATATAAGTTTTTCAAACAACGAATATGTAGGTCTTACACCTGAATCATTTTTAAGATTATACAGAAATAAAGGATCTGATATACAGGTAGAAAACGATTTAATAAAATTTACAGGAAAGCCATCCGATGAATCTAATTTTTTAACTGGGGTATTAGAAGTCATTTCAGATGGAAAACTTACTATTCAAAAGTTTCATAGATTACCAGATGGTTCTTTATGGCAAAGAACGTTTGATAGTATGAATATGAGATGGTCAGGTTGGGCTACAGAAATACCAAGTTATGTAAAATCTAATTCAGTATTCGATACACGGCAAGAGATGGAAACGATCCTGAAATGGAGAATAATGGAAAAGATAGTAATATAAATATAGAGAATTACTACGTAGATTTCTACGATGGAAAAAATAAAAAAGTTAATAGAAATAATTATATGGGTGCGTATAGAGGGATCGATGGAGAGTATAAATAAATACAATTCCTTTAATATGTATCATAAATTGAATGGAACTATGACTGATTTAGAAGTGGTCGATTATATAGATTATCTTATAAGAAAAAAAGCGAAGATATAGGAGGAGTATGCAGACCGACAGATTCTCCAGGTACTGGAGAAACTAATGGAATTTATCTAAATAGAGTAGGATTTAAAAAAATTACAATTATATTACAAAGGATGAATTTAATAATAAAGTGCAGAATCTTTTTAAAAACATCTGTATCTGGAGAATCGGAAGAAGAAACAGTAAAACGAAATAAAAGATTGCTTCTTCTAAATAAATACAGATTAAAAAAAGTAATTTACCTTTTATTATCTAGACCATATTCTGATAGCGATATATATTTAGATACTAATTTTATTGCAGATAATATATTTATAACGAAATCCGATTCTTCCAAATTCAGTATTACAGGATATAGATTAAATTTAGATGATAATTTCAATTATTCAGAATACTCTACCTACGGAAATAGAATTCGGTTCGAGGATCAAAAATTATTCTATGCCTGCATATATGAATCAAAAATAATCAAGATTACAAATATAATAAAGTGGTATCTAAAATTCATCAGAGTTATGATAGAGAAAAAAATATTGGGGATTTAATAAGAAATTGATACATGATACAGGAGCATTTACTTTAGAAACTGGAACTTTTCATATTTTCGGTAATAAGCCAGAAGATACTACTTTACCGTTAAAAATCTAATATAGTTGTTTGTGCTAGAGAATTTCCGTTTTTATATAGGTATGTTGCAAATAGCGGTAAAACAAATATAGTCGGTCAGTTAGTAGGAATAAATCAGAAGTTTTTTGGGAAATCGTTAGGGATAAATACATTTACACAAGGATTACCACGTGATGATTATTACAGTAATTATCAGTACGGATATTATCCAGTACAACCTGTGTCAGAGAAACCAATAAATACTTATTGGGAAATACCATATAGCGGTTCACCCTAGAGATTTAGAACCAGTAGTAGTTTCTAATGGCGAAAATAAAAAAAGAAATGTAAAAGCAATTATATTTTTCTAAAAAGATTTCATTAATGAAATAAAGATTACAATTTATTTTAAAGTATTTGTGAGTAAAGAAATTAATAATGTGTCAGGTATGTATATGGGTTCACAATCTACTAGAGTAGAATATTATACAATCACGGATTGTATCGAACATTTTATACCTTATGGAGAATATACAAGTGGAGATGGAATCTTTGTTCCGGTACCATGTTTTGGTACTAGAGTAAGTATAGAAACTGGAGAAATAGAATTTGGAGGATTTACTTATATTTATGATAGTAGAGGAGGAAAGGCTTATTTGAAAATTACAGATGTAAAAAGTATTTACAGATGAGGATAAATACAATTCCAAGGATTACAATAGACAAATTAAATACAATGTGTACTCAAAATTTGATAGTAATTATTACTCAAGTTCTAGTGGCGGTACACCTAAAGTTCTTTCTTCCGATTTAAAGGGTAATGTAAGTGAAAGATATGCTGAAATAAAAAGATAGAAAATATATGATAGATTTTGAGGTGAGCGTTTTATGAAAAAGAAAAAAATATACCGCAGTTGAAATATATAATTTATTATATAAAAAAATAAATATTCCGTAAATGGTGTATTTGAAAAGCAAGATATAATAACTGATAATAAATCAAAAAAACATTCGATACGGATTCTGATGTATTATTGTCGGATGATAATTTATACAATTATACTAAAAAAATTTGTAAAAGAGCAAGTGGATGCACCTATTAAATTTGATTTTAAAGGTAATAAAAATCTATATTATAGTAAATCCGGTACGAATGAAATTAATGCAAAAGAAAAAGAGATTCTTAAATTGGTTAGGAAATAGTGAAAATAATATAAATAATAAATATAATAAAATATCAGAAACACTTAGTGATACGGTTTCGGGATATAAAACTAAATTAAGACCGCAGAATTTAATTCCAAGTAGTCGTGCTATAGATATTTCAGATACTGTATTTATGAAAGAAAATAATATGGTTACTACTGAAGATGAAACAACTACTTTTAGGTAATTCATCTTTTTGTTTCATCATTTACAAGTTCTCCTGTAATAGTAGATAATATATTTAGAAAAGATGGAAAGAATACTGATATAAATGAAATGCACGCAGATGATGTTTTTTTATGATGAAGATACTGTGAAAGTATTTAAAGTTGATAGTCCTAGAATGGATAAAGGATTTCTACTTATGAATCAGGATTTCTTTTTATTTATAATAGAAGAAGAAAAACCAGATTATCTAAATTTTATCTGCATAATGGCGGTAGATTAACTGATAAACCATCTACACACTATCACGGAAAGACTTATTGGCGTATACCTGAATATCCTGAAATAGGAGATGCTACTTTATTTGATTCGGTTAAACCTTATAATTTAGATTACTCTTTATTATATCTAGATGGAATGGATGTATTTTATAATAGATTTAGGAATAATATTTCCAGAGTAACAGATTTATTTTTAAACAATACATTTAGAAACAGAGATGTAGTATACCCAAATAGTAAAACCGAGTTACAATAAAAAAATGGAAATGAAGAATTCTTATCTCCTGAACATAATTGGGGATATGAATTTCCTAATTATATGATAAATAAATCTTGGAATGATGATAATTATAAATTTTTTTAACTTTTGAGCATTACCAACGTGAAATGCTTGATTTTAATAATACATTTGAAGATTTCAGATTACTTACAAGAAATTCAAGATATAAAGAAATGTACGAAGTAGAGATACGTGATAAGTCAAATAATGACTTTTCTCAAATTAAGGAAATGTTTTCTAATCCATCAATGAGAAATAATATAATGGATATTACAAATACATCTTCTATAGTAATAGAAGACCCAGATACAGTAATGCAAGTATTCGTTACTCCGTCTAGAACTTATATAAGAAGTAATGCTGATAGCAATACTATTTACAGACATCACGCTCTAAAAAAACAATGAATATTTATTTCCTAAAGAAGGTGTATTATCAGATGTGGTTTGGGATATTATTCCTAAGTATAGTAAAAAAATGGTCAATACTATCCTTATACTTTAAATAGGAATACAGATGATATTTCTTGGCACAGTAATGTATTAAAAAAATAAATTTACTGGGTATGATTTTTTTCTAAACCGACTGAACACGATAATTTCCCTAAATTACTGCCTCCTGTAATAGAATTTATAAAAAAATTCAGAAGAATTAGGAATAGATTACAATCCTAATATAAAAACCTAATTATGTACACTTTAATGGTAAACCTAGACCTTTATTTATGAATATGTACACCGTAAATAAAAACTAAGAAAGTAGATTCTCAGATATTGACTGATTTTTCCTTTTTTTATCTGAAACATCAGATGTAGTTCCATTTATACCGTCTAATTATTTTATACCTGAAGGACTAATATATACAGAATTCGGATTCTTCAGAGATAGTATTACAGATGATAATACATTAAGAAATAATATAAAGAAATACAATAATTATTTTAAAATTACTAATGAAAATAAATTACATACTGTGGAACAGAGATTAATTCCATCAGGAAACTCATTATTTACAGCAAGAGGAAATATTGTTAGAAATTTTTAATACTAAAGAATATATCGACGATATTCACGGTGAAAATGATATTCAGTCTTTCTATTTTCAATATACCAATACAAATGGGTATGAAATAGATTTTATTAAAGGTAATATAATACAAAAATTCTAAAAAAATGAAACTTCTTATATTTATAAAAATGGTAAATATGAATTAGTCAAACCTAATTATTATTTGAACGGAACTGGCGATTTAACTTACAGAGTTCCTTGGACACAATTTGCTTCTCCTTTAAAAGAGAAAGTATCTGATTTCGTTTCATCTAATTACGGAAAGAATTTAAATAAACTTCAGCCATTCCTTTTCAATGACGGTGAAATTTACGTATCATCTAATGATACCAGTAACACATATTTAGATAAGATGGGAGTAAAAACTATTATACCTACTGGAGATGCTTTGTATTACACTTATGAAGATATAATACCATCTAATGAAATAGAAAATTATATACAATTACCTGATATTTCTAAATATCCTAATCCATATAATGGATATAATATAGAGGAGAATATTTATCCAATTATTTGAAATTAGCATTTAAAGGTATGAGTAAATTTGATGAATTAGATGAAAATGGTTTTCCTAAAAACTTATGTAGGAATAAATACTAATTATAAATATCCTATAGATAAAGATAATATTATTAATCTGAATACATTATCTAAAAATGATTTTTAAGAAAAAGAGTACCAAAAGAAATGCCATCTTTGACTACAGATGAAATATCTAATGTAATAGGAAATATTCCTACAGAACAAACTAAAAAAACTGGAGTTTTGTATCCTTTATGGAGAAGATGAAAAAAAGGTTATCCTTATTCTACGGAAGTATCTAATAAATTAAATAAAAAGTATGATATGAAATGGAATGAATGGACTGCTTTATTTTATCCTGACAGCAATAGAAATAATAGGCCTTTTTACATATATGAAGGAACTCATATGAACGATCTTAATGGAGGAATGTTCCGACATACTATAAATAAAGAATTTATAAAAAAATTGTAGATCAGCAATTACCAAATTTAAAAAAATTATTCTTTAAGAAATGATAGTTATTATACAGTTTCTGATATAATAGACCTTACATCTGATTTCTACTCAAATTCTGATAATTTTGTAAATAGATTCGTTAGAAATAAATTTGGATCAGAAAATGGTTTCTATAGATATTCATTACCGTATGATATTCAAAAATAAAATTGGAAATAATAATAAAAGCGATATAGATATATTTTCAGAATATTATACTCATAGTATCGACATACTTGATTTAAATGATAATAATATTCTTAATATAGATTTCAGTCAGGCTATATCCGCAGAAAGTAACTGTGAAGTTGTCAAAACAAATGGTTCAGGTTTAAACGAAAAAAAGTAAAGGAAAAATATAACTTAATTAGAAGAAGTCATCCAGAATATTTAAACACCAGTTACGATCGAACTGACTCAAAAACAAAAATATCTTTTTAGATACTAATTATACTATAGGAGATATAAATATTCCTATGTTAATTCCAGGAGAAATAGCTAACAGTTCCGTCTCTGGTTTTTATTTATAATAGTGGTGCTAATAATAATTCTAATAGATACTATTATAATACTGTATATAATAACAATGCTTTTTTTACTAAAGGAAGATACTTTTTCATCTTTTTTTAAAAGCAGGAATTTAATCTTGATGTTCAAGGAGAAACTAAAGAAAGTTTTATATCCAAGATGGAGAGTAAACTTAAAAAAATAAACCTATAAATTCATTGAATGTAACTAGATATACATTTGAACCTTATGAGATTATCATAGATGCTTATATGATATATTATTCCGAAAAAGGATACTAAGATAAGAATGATAAAAATGCCTGATAATAAATTCTATATTAATAAATTAGAATCACTTGATACAGGTGGAAGAAATAGATTAGCCAAATTTAATCTTTCTGACGGGCATATTTTAAATGTCAATATTAAAAACTTCAGATAGATTAGCGATTGTTAGTATTGATACAAGTCCTGGCAATGAAAGAAATTCATTTAACGGATACGTTATAATTAAAAAAATTGTATTGGAGATGATAAGATGTATAAAAAGTAATATAATAAACTTCGTAAATAGAAATGAAGTAATAGATAATCTAGATGAGATGAATAAATTAAAGAAAGCTGGGATATATTTTATTACAGATTTAAAAGGAATCATAGATTCTATTTCATCTAGTAATAATGGATTGTTTCATAGCAATTCTAGCGAAGGAAACAGAAAAGCAGTCCCAAGGTTGAATCCTTTTAGAAAGTTATCTGTTTAAATATGAATTTAATCCTATTATAGAGAGAGACTTTAATACAGAACTGTCAGATACGGACAATTCTATAAAAACTGCAACTAATATAGATACGGCATTATATTTTGATCAAAACACTTCTTATTTATACGAACCTGGAATAATACAGTTAAACAAAACTACATACGAGGAACCGTCTTCTTATGTTGATGGAGATTATACCGCTGATGCAATAATAGACGAAAGTAGTATAAAAACTGGTACAGTTTACGTTACTATGGGTAATTCTATATTTATGCAAAAATGAATTAATGCGAAAAATTTCTTAGTAATAATAAATATCCTAACGGATATCATCAGATGAATAATAATATATAATAATATCAGAAATGGAAAAACTGATGACTTAACGGGATACACTTTTTCAGAAAAAAATAATGGGTTTCCATCACTTCTATTTGGGGATGATTTTTTTCATCCTCATTTAGATTAGGAGAAAAATCTTAAATTCCAAGGATTCATAGATTACTATACAGATGCTAGACAGAAAGGATTAAACGAAACTGGGAAGGAAATAATGAAATTACGGACTAATGTTTCAAATATGTTTATGGATAGTAATTTAAGCGTGAAATATTTAAATAATGGAAAGTGGATTCCTAATAGATTTATTTATGATAAATTTTCAAAAATGGGTAGAAAACATACAGGTTATGATAAAAATACCTAGGTTTATGAATTTCCTTCTTATAATTATTATCCAGTAACTTACAACGAATCTCCTTTAACTCCTTTACCTGATGGAAGATATTTAAAAGAAAAATCAGATTGTACTATCTAATCCTAAAATGGAAACTGATACATACAAATACTTTAATAATGACATGAATTATGTACACCCAGATTTTGCAATAACTTATGGAGGAAAGGAAAACGAACTTTATAAAGAATTCCCAGATTTAAACGGAGATCTAAATAGTGGAACAATTAGGAAAAAAATCTGAAGGTAAAACTTTAAATTTAAGGTTTTCTAATGATGGATATCAGGGAGATGATCTTTTTTTCTAAATTAGGTATATTAGAAGTAATAGTAACCGACTCTGTAGTAATACAGAAATATACTAATAGGGAATATAATATGGCAAGATATTTTTTTATGAAGGTAAATGGACTAACTGGAAATCTAATTTGCCTATGGTTACTACTGATAATGATGTAAATTACCCTATAGGATTTGGTAGTCATAGAAATAATGGTCATACACATGCAATGAAAGGTAAATTGTATACAGTAAAGGATATATTAGAAATTATAAATTTATCTAAAAGATTAAAGGATTTAAGAGAAGTTCCTAAACTAATCAATGACTACTGGAAAGATAAAGTAAAGAAAGAAGAAATAAATAATTTATTTATAAAAATCTGGTAGAGATGAAGATATAAGTTTTCTTTCGTTTAAAGGAAATAATTTGGCTGGTATAAATAGAAGATTAGGTAATAAAGAAGATAACAATTATCCATCTAGGACCGACGATTTAATTCTTCTAAGGCATCCTAAAGATTCTAAGTTTATTTTTAGCAGTAATTATAATACAAGATTTAGAGGATTTTCCACTAACGTTATAAATGAAGATGCAATAAGGAAATCAACCGAAATAGAAACCGCTAAATATAATTACTTCTCAAAAAAACCAGATGAACTATTTGGAATAGATTTTAGATTTACTGAACCTTATGACAATGATGATAATTTTACGTTTGAAGAAGAAAACAATCTTGTATTTACTAGATTTGGAGTTCCTAATATTAGCAAAAGATAGTAATTATAATACTATTACTACATACGTGCCATATAAAAAAATTATAGAAACTCTCTATACAGATCAGAAAAAAATTGAATTTTTACACCCAATGATAGTGATGATGAAAAAAATGATATAATAAAACCTACATTCTATAATGGTCATTCTAGTACCAATAAAGAAAGTTTACTAAATCAAAGTTTCTATATCGGTAATAGTTTTTACAATTAAACCATATAAACGATTTACTACACCAACAAAAGATTGGTTCGCCAGTCATTTTGGAAGATATTTACCAATTAAGGATACTGGTAATTTAAATAAAAAAATATAGTATTTACAAAATGGGATTGGACTAATCATAAAAAATATAACTCCTGACACATTTGCTCTAGTAACTGTATCAGCGTTTAAAGGAAGTTATACCTTTAAAGTAGATTTAAAAGATTATAATAATTATCATAAAACTTTATATATAAGAAGATGTGTAGAAGAAGCCAGAGTTGACAAGAACGATCCTCATTTTATATGGGAAATATCAGAAATTCCACAAATGGGAAATGGCTGGTTTAAATTTACGTTAGCATTAGGAATAGGAAAATGGAATTCAACCGACAGTGGAGCTTTATAATCAAACTATTTATTATTACCAAGGATTTAATCAAAGTTATCAATATGAAATGAAATATTATAGAGATAATGTTTTCGTAGTTTCTACTTATAGTGTTGATCTACATGGGTCAGGTGATATAGATTTACTTTCACAATGGACAGGTGATGATGAACATCCTTGTTTTAAAAATTACAGATATATCTTTCTACTACTGTACTGATTCAGAGCGTCCTGTGTCGTTAGGAGAAGTTTCCCCTGTAGAAACAGTTCCTATTCCTCCGTCATTTAAGAATAATTCTTCTTTTATAAGTAATTTTTTTCTATAATCTTAGAAATAAATCATTAGAAGAAATAGATTATTATAGATAATCATAAAAAACCATATTATTTAGTAAATATTTTAAATAGAAAGGATTTGATATTATATGAGTAAATTTTTTTATACGATGAAGTGAATCACGTATTCACTTCAATAAACGACAAACTTTTAATATCTGAAGATGAATATAAGAATAATTATATTCCGTATCTAGAAGATATTAATAGAGGAAATGGATTTGTATCAATTTCTGATGGACAAGTAAAATATATTCCTTTAAAGAAATATATTAAAGTTAATAATGAATTTGGTACATGGGCATCTGTACCTGATGCTAATAATCCTGAAAATGGATATTCTTGTTTTGAATTAGATGCTAAACTGGTTAATGAACATGAAGCACTTAGAGGAACTAATGTAATAAGTCTTTATGTAGATAATGGATTTAAGGAATTTAAATTAGATGAGTACGAATCTTTTGATTTCAGAAATAAAAAGGTTATTCCTAATATGATATATATAAGAAATAATTTATTAGGAAATAATTTCTCTATAGATACAATGGTAAATAACTGTATAAATCGTGGATTTAAAATCACAGTAAATGGGAATGAATATTATCAGCCATTTAATGTAGTAGATGATACGGTATATTTTTTTATCGTTATTAGAAAGCGATCCCGAAGATAGAATGATGAAATTATTTATGTACAGGGATTTAGAAGACAGTTCATTACATTCTTACTCTATATTAAAGGGAGTTTCTGTAACAGATAGTCTTATAAAATACATGCTATATTTAATTAGAAGATATTCTTTTTACATAAGGGAAGTTGCTAAAACTTTTTATGATAATATGGAGAAGATGAATTCCAAACAGGAGATACAGCATTTTAAAGAAAAATTATATTAATGATATAATAAATTTCATTAAAAAAATAATTATATAGATAAAGATAATGAAAAAAATACGATATATTAAAAAACTGCTATCATAACTGAGAAATCATCTTCTACGGTTAAAGAAGAAAAAAACCTGATTCTTCTAAAAAAATAATGATAAAAAAAGACAATAAACCTGAAGAAAAAAAGATACTTCTAAAAAAAGGAAGAAGATAAATCTAAACCTGTTTCTAAACCTGAAGATCATAAAGATGATAATAAAGATAAAGAAGGTGATGATAAACCAGAAGATAAAAAAAGAAGATCATAAAGATGATAACAAAGATAAAGAAGAGAAAAAGAAATCTGAGAAATAAAGGAGAATAAATATGGTAGAATTAGATAAAAAAATTTTTAAAGAAAAAGAATGTATTAAAAATATCATCATGGGAATCATTATTCCCGTGTAAATTAAATCAAGATATATTAAGGAATGATTATAGATTAGGATATTTAGAAAAAGAAATGTGTAAGAAGAATATGATGAAATAATAAATAATATAATTTTTAGATGCTATGAAGTATAATAAAGAAAAATAATCCATATTATCCTATTCAAAAATTCTGTTTCCATGAATAATTTTTTTAGATTCTTTTTAGATAAGAAAAAAATCTTTAATGTATAAAGTTAATACTAATATTATATATGAAGAAACTGCTAAAAAGAATTTCTTGTCTTTATGCGATAAATACTTACATATGTTTACATTATACTTATGTGAAGTAGAAAAATTCTAAAGAAAAAAATTATCGTATATTAAATCTATTTTATCTTGAAAGATAATAGTTTCCCATTTTATTTTTCCATACAAAGAAAGAAATGGAGAATATATAGTAGATTTAAATGAAATATTATATAAAGAAGAAGAAGAAAGTATACAATCAGATAAGAATTGTAAATCATGTGATATTGAAGAAATCAAAAATGTTTTAGAAGAACTTTTAAATAAGATTTTTCAGTGATATAAAAGAAGAAATCAATAAAAGTCTATAAAAGAATCTAATACATCTTCTAAAGAATATAGTTCTGATATTCCATCTAAAGAAGATGCTTTATATCATATAATAAGAGAAAAGGATAATGAGATTAAGTATTTAAAGGAAGAATTAGCGAAAAAAAGAAAAATAATAAAGCAGGTGATTAAGTATGCCTTTAGATATAGGTAAAATGGGTCTATCTGATAGAAATATATATAATGAAGCAGATAGAGATCAAAATATGATGTTTAAAAATAAATGATAATGGGGATTTTTTTAATTAAAGCACCTAATGGAGATATGTATACTTTAGAAGTTAGATCATTTATAGATAAAAACGGAAACGGAGGATGCTGGCAAAAGAAAGTCTATTTCAGCAATCGTGATACATATCAAAGAACTGGAAGGATTACTAACAAAACAATAGCATGGTCTAACTGGATATTGTTTATAGATCAAGATGATATGAACGTCAGGGATAATAGAATAACCAATTTAGAAAATTTGAGAAATGATCTTAATAATAAATATAATGATACGGTAAATCGTACTAATGATATAAATAATAGAATTAATCAATTACAAGATTCAATAAACGGAGCAAGAGGAAGAGCAGATGATGCTTGGGGTAGAACTGACGATATTTACAGATGGGCTATAAGAGATATACGTTTGGCTGGTTATCAGTATATAGAATTACAGCAAGCTGGAGAAGCTAGCGGATATGTAATAACAGGATTAATAAACGATGGTGGAGGAAATTATGCTTATAATAAGCACGTACAAAGAAGAGTTATCCAAAAATTAGTTAATGGAGGCTGGTATAATTCTTATTTTGCATAATAGAAAGGATAAGAAAGATGTCTTTAAATAAAAAAATACTAAAAAGAAAATATACTAAAAAAAGATATTGTATTGGGAAGATAATATAGATTGGAATAAATTTAATAAACCTAATGACTACGGAGATTATTACTTTATAAGAAATGATGGAAATCACGTTTTGTTTGAAAATAGAGTATTTTTAGATAAAGAGGGAAATGGAGCCATTTATCAAGCCCATAGATATTTAAACCAAGCATATTATCATAGAACCGCCATTGTGAATAGAAACAAACCGATTTGGTCGAATTGGGTTTTATTAAATACATATAATGACATTATGGTACGTGATAATCGTATCAATGATATAGAAAATAGGTTTAACTGGCTTAATGGCGGAGATGGATTCCCTAGATATATAAATCACTTAAATTGGGTACGTAATGCTAGATGTGATCCTGATATGGCTAATCAGATAAATTATGTTTGGGCTAGAGCCAATGATGCTTGGAATAGAACGGAAGACCAGTATAATTGGTGTTTAGATGATATATGTCTAAATTACAGAGATGACAAGCGAATAGGAAATCCTTCTGGTCCAACTTCTCTGTATCTGTGGTTTACGTTTACTCAACCAGGTTCTGGGAGAGATGGTGGTAGAAGAACAATAAATTCAACAGTTCCTATCGAGATACATAATGAAAGAATAGCCGAAGATTCTGATAGATGTTTATCAGGTTTGTGGCTAAACAGATTAAATATAGACGCATACGATAATATGATATTGAATCAAGATAGATATAGAAACGGACATCCTTGGCATAGAGGTAATCAAGTAAATAGTGAAATACACGACGGAATTATATTTAGGGATACGGATTCAGGATCCAGAAGAGCACTCTCATATAAGGGTAGAAGAAGAGGATGGCAAACAGCAGGAAGAGCTTAAATATAAATATATTTTTATTAGGAGGTAATAGATATGAAAACATTTAAAGTAGAAAAAATGGAAATTATTAAAGATGAAGAAGGATATGGATATTATTCTCCAGTTTCTGATAAAGGAGAAAACTGGTATGATTTTTTTGAAAACATTCGATAAAGATACTCAAAAAGTATTATACGATCCTATTACACAAAGAGTTATATCAATAGAAACAGATGCTTCTATGATTGCTCCTACAGAAATAGGATGGGTAGTTAAAGAGATTGAAGTTCAACCATATTCTTCTAGAATAAATCTATATTTATTAGAAGATAAATTAGTAAATCTATCTCAATACGAATATATTGAAAATGGTAAAGTATTATTTAATAGAAATAAGAAAAATAGAAGATATTAAAAAAACGTATCCAAGAGATGAAAGAAGGTAAACTGAATCGTGGTATACAAATAAATAAAGGAGAAACTCCTGAAATGTTTCAGCCTTTAAGAGAAAAAGGATTTATCTTCTTTAGAAATGTATAAGGATAAACTTCCTATGGAATGGAAATATTATGATATAAATAGTGAGCCTATAACAGGTACATTAGATACAAATATATATGCATATATAATTACATCATATCCTAAAGTAATGGATGCATTACAAATGTCCGAAGTTTCTTTTTTTAGATAAGGTTAAAAAGATGAATGATGAAGAATTGCGTATGTTAAATATAGATAATTCGTATGTAGATGAATATTTCTCAAAAAGGAGGAATTTATTAAATTGCAGATATTAATATGATACCCGTAATAGGGTATCATATTATATTTTTATTTTCTCATATTTTTCTAATAAACTTGGTTCTTTTTCCTGTTCTTCAAATGGTTTAACCTTATTTTCAAATTGTGCCATTCCCCAATCTTCGAATGTCATTGCATTAAAAAGTATTTTTTTAGATAATACACTATTACGGATTCTTCTAGCTTTTTCCCATTTGGTTATTCTGTAATCTAGCCAAACTCTTTCCGTCATCAGAAGAAAAAGATTCTGATATTAATAATTCCAATAGTATTCTAGGAAATCCTAGTGGTTCGTTTATCTCTACACAATTTAAAAACTATATTATAATATTCGTGATATGGTATTAGATTACTTACTCTTCCTCCTAATAAATTATTAAAAAAATTTCATTTACGTTATCTACACTTACTGGTACAGTTTCATGATGGATTACTTCATCTCCTTCATTATAAGATATTATATAATGGTCATCTTCATCTTTAGCTATTTGCGAAAATACTATATATACTCATTTCTACTCTTGTGGCTAAAGTGATTGTATAGAAATCTCTGCTATTTTTTTCTCAGGATTATGTATACAAACTAAATTACCAAATAATAATACATCTAAATTACCATTAGGTAATTCATTTACATTATGCTTATCTATAATAAATTCACAATCTTTTTAAGCAATATATCTTACCATTTCTATTTTCAAAAAAATTATTAATTGACATATATTCAAATCTCCTTTTCAAACTTATTTAGTTAATAAAGGAAAAGTAGAACCAGTATTTCCATAAAAAAATGCTAATCTTGGAAATATTAAATTCTCTCCTTCTTTAGCACCTGAAAACCTATGTTCTATCCCATTTCCTAATATATAAATGCTGTTTATATTTATATATTTCCAATTACCATATTCGTATTTATAGCAACTATATACTCTAAATTCCTGAATACTTATCTTACCGTTTATTATATAGAAAGTCTTTCTGCTTAATCTACATTTAACTGTTTCATAACTTCCCATCTTGTGTGAATTTTTTTAAAATTAATTATTTTCTTACTGTAATTATGAAAAGCTATTACTGCTTTTTATTAGTAATATTAAATCGGTTTCTAATCTCATCTGTACTGAAGTAGCTCTGGCTGTTTATAGAAACGATTGCTAATATTAAAAATATCCATTTCTTCATTTTAATAATTCCCTTATGATATATCCGAAATATCATCTACAAGATCGGTAGCCAGATTCATTCCTTTATACAATGCATCTATATACAGTAAACTATTTCTACTGTTAGGAGTTTTAGGAAGTTCATTTAACGAAAAGCTACCCTTTTCTCTAATTAATCTGTTCATTGTATTTTTCATCATCTGATTATCGCTTCTTGCGGATAATAACTCTGATAAGGTTTTATCCAACCCAACTCCTGCCATCATCGCTACTTCAGTATCAGTCAGCTGGGCTGTACGGCTTTCTCTTACAGCCTGATTTACTTTGTTACGTACTTCTGTATCTACATTAGAATTGCTTTCTGTAGTTGAAACTTGCTGTAATCTTCTTATCTGTACAGGAAGAACCATCATCTTATGTATGCTAGTAGCATTCTTTTTCTCTGGATATACTATTTTTTCTTCCGTAACATATCCTGTTCTCTTGATTAAGTCATCAACTTTCTTTTGAGTAACTTCATCATCTTTAACGAATAATTTAATTTCATTGCCATCTTTAAAAAATTTCGTTATTTGAGCATCACTCATACCTTCAAATTTATCTCTATATATCTGTACCGTTTTACTGGATAAATCTCCAATCATACTTTCAAGATATTTTAATATCTCTTCTTTTTTTAGACATAAATAATACCTCCTCTAATTTATTATTTAATTAAATCTTAGTAATAAAAAGTATTAGTTTTAATAATACAATACTGCTTTTAATTTTTCTTACAAATATTATCATTTCACTACGACGATTAAGACCATCTGCTATTTTATCATCAGTAGCTTTTCTTATAGTCCTTAATCCATTTATCTATAGTTTTATATATTTCATTCTCTAAATTTTTCAATTCCATACTATTAGGTCTGGCATTAATACTTTTAGGAGTAAAATCTCTTTTCATTTTATTAATATCTGTTCCTACATTATCTACGTAATAATCTAAGAATATTTTACTTATCCTATAGAAATACTTTTCTTCTATTAATTCTATCAATAAATATTTCATAAGGCTTTTCTTTACAGGTGTATCTATTTTAATAATTTTTAGTATATCCGCATCTAGTGTAGTAGGATGGTAATTATCACATAGATTTAATATATTCTCTATAGATACACTATTATTAGATAGATCTATTCTTTCATCTTCTCCTGAAATATTTTCACTCTCAGTATATATTACATCATCCTTTACGGAATAAAAATCTATTCGATATTCTTCTCATAGTAAGATTAATATTTGTGCTTATACGATTAATTAAGTAATTATAATTTTTCATCCGTCTTAGCATTTTTTTAAATCTATTCCTTAACTGACCAGATTTAAGCATTTCACGGTTTTTGGTTCTGTACAGTTAAAAAATATACTTCCGTATTTCTTTACACTACTACGTGTATCCATATTTTCTAATACATACATCATACGATTAGGATTACTTACTCCATATTTAAAGTATTTTTTTATACTTACTTCCTATTTCTATTATTCCCAGCATATCTAAAAAAATACCACATCATTAGTATCACAGAACGATGTAAATAAAAGAAGATACAGAAAAATCATTAGCGGCTTCGTTCTTAATTAAATTACGATTCTTCTTATGAAAATCTTTATAATCCAGTTCATTTGCATGATAAGCATCATAAAAATTAGATCTGCTTTCATCTCCAAATGCTATATAGTTTTTAACTAATCCATCACTCAATGCTTCTACATTATCCCTGAAGTATTTATTAATAAGTTCCATTACAGCTTTTATCTCTTCCTGAATATTTAAAAGATGAAATGAAATCATATATTCTTGTACTCATTTATATATTCCTCCTTTACTATTATAATAAATTAAAAATCTGTCGGTAAAAATAAAACCACTCCATAAAGGAGTGGTAAAGAATTTAGAATAAGATGATAAAAAAATATCAAAGGTATGTATTACAATACCAAGCGAATAAATATTTAGTATCTAAATAATTTTGAATTTAGATACAGTCGTACGAAGTTTTTATAAGTAATTTAATTACTTATACAAATTATTAGTATGGTTGTACTTATTTTTAAAAAAATTAAATAAATAAAGGATATATATTATCTAGATGTATACTTGCAAAATATTTTTTTTAGCAGGGATTATAATTATTATATGAATAGGCATATTATTAATTGCGAAAGTAATTACTATTATCCTAATATGTATAGTAGATTATATGTATACTAAGATTGCAATCTCGTGTATTATAGAGTTATCATTATGATGATGATCGACTGAGTCAGAGTAACGTGGACTTTTCCGCTGGCTTAACTCACTTGTTTCTAATGATACATGGAATTGATTCTTGACTGTTTTATAGCATTTCTATATTGCTTATCATTACACACTTCGATATTACACTTCGCCCTATCGTGTGCAGGGCATTCTTTTCTCATACAGCACACTTTATCAAGTTTGTATATTTAGCAGTATTATCATTGTTTTAACATTCAAGATTCCTTTACATATTTCGTGTATTGGGAAACGGGGAACCTAGCCATGATAAGATTCATGTGAAAGACAAGATGTGGTACGAGTTCATATAACTAAACTATGATGCATAGATTGCATTAGTCTATGTATAGTTTATTATACGAATTTAGGATATTGGTAATTGCTCATTTGCGATTAGTGATATTTGTCTTTATTCATATGGTATTTTATAAGCCCTTTTAGGGTCGACCCTTGCAATCCGATGTATTTTATATATCAGTATTTACATATTATGAATAGTATCTTACTTCCATTAATGTATGTGAATTTATATAAGAATTATATGAAGATGCAATTAATTTATTGCGTGTATAATTTTATATAAGTTTACATAAAGTAAGGTATGAATCATATTGGTATTGTTTAGGAGAAGGACTGGTTCCCCAACCAAGCCCCTTATGGGGGTACCTAACCCTATTGTACTGATATGGTTTATAGTATGTAAACTGATATGGAATATGTCGGATTTAAAACTGTGTATGTTAATTTGTACGTATTGACAAAAAAATAAAGGAAGTTATATTATATTATGAAAATGATATAATAGGAAGGAGGTCGTATTAAGCCTATGTTAATATATTCTATAATAGATGAAATTATAAAGATTAATCGAACCTATCCTGCAATCTATGATCTATTCTGTATATTTATTATGTTTTCTGTGGCATATGCCTATAATATATTCAAACGTAGAAATCTTACTAATATAGGTATACTTTTATCTACAATATTAACTTACTCTGTATTATACACCATAATAAGAGTAAAGATATTTGGAATAAAACTGGATCATGATATGAAACTAATTGTTTCGGTGTTTTCAGGTTTTCTCTCTATAGAGTTCTTTGAGAAATTTAATCCTGTAGCAATTACAGATTACTTTATAAGAATCGCAGTAGATCATTTTAACAAGGAAATAAGGACTGATGGTTCTTACTTGAAAAACTTTAAAGAAAGGAGTGAAAGATATGACACGACTGAAAAGAAAGCTGATAAGATTCCTTCTGAGGATAAGATGGAAGACAATGCATCTGAATCGAAAGATACATTTCGTGAAACCAAATGATGAAATTACAGTTTATAGACCAATTAGAAAGAAAGTGTTCAAGATCTTTTTAGCATCCATTTTAATAGGATGCTTTCTTTCTATTTATGGTGTTCCGTTTATTGTAGATAGATTGCAGGAATTCGGCTTCCTGTTTAATAAAGAATTAAAGTTGCTATTGGAAATCGACTATGAGGATAGTAGAAGTATAGTTCATATTTTGTTTAATGCAATATTCCTGATATATTTATCGGTTTTTTACTATTTCATATTCCATTGGGAAAAAAACTGGATTCTTTGTAGATAAGGAAAAAAACTATAGAAAACATGAAAAAAATCATAATGTATCATATACCCTCTAGGGGGTATATGTATATTTTTTTCTCTGGAAACTTAAATATATCTATTTATTTTTAAATTATAGAAAGGATGTGTAGATACACAATGGAAGATAAGAATTTATTAATTAAGAATAAAAAATGATGTAACTGATGATTTAGAAGAGGAGATAACTCTATTATCAGTTTCTAAATTACCTCTATCTAAGAAATTAGTTGAACTTTATAAGAAAGGAGTTTTCCATTTAATAGCAGATACTGAACTAAAAACATTCAGGTTTAAGATTTGCCATAGAGCATGGTAGAGTTTTTTTATAAATATATCTCCTTTGGCAAAAAAACTAGAAAGAGTATGGATGGTACTGAATACAAATTAAACTTGAATGAGTTCTATGCTTTTTCTTATGGGGGATTAGTTAAATTAAAATTTTTGATACATTAGCATATAATAGAGATGTAATTAATGATTGTATGAATGTATATTTGGAATTGATGACTAAGGCTATTCTGAAGAACCATCATTTAAAAATCTGTAGCGGCTATGGATAAAATGAGATTTATTTTATCTTATTATATTTTTATCTAATAATAAAGTAAATGTAATTTCAAATATACTAGGATATAGTAAAAAAATAAGTAATATATTAGAAAAAGGATTTTTGATTTATTGATGGTTAAATATCCTGATATGGAAAAAAACCAAGTTTTAGATAAAGATAATATGTGGAAAATTATGCAAAATGAATTTATTTTTTTAAAGGAAGTAAATATAGAAACTTTCATATATACTGTGATTTATAATTACAGGGGCTAGTAATTCAGATATGATAGATGATTTATCCGTTACAGGAACTATTATTATAGATTTCGTGCAAGGTAATCGTGCTACATTAAATATATTGAAAAAAATAATTTTATTAAGGAAAGTATAGAAAGTACAATGTATAATAATATGATTCATGTATTATCCGAAAGATTATAAAGAAAGGAGATGATTTATCTTGAGAGGCATTATTAGAAAAAAAGATGCACAATTTCATTATTCCTGAGAATATAATTCCGTGTGAAGTATTAGAACTTGCGGTAGAGCATGAGTCATTTCCTATTGCGGAATTATATGAAGAATTGCAAGATGAAATAGATAATCATAATATAGATAGGGAAATATATACTAAAGTTACTTCATTTGCTATATCAGAAACTTGGATTGAAAAATAATAAATTTATATTTAAAGTAAATAATATAGATATTAATGAATATGATGTAAAAAAATATTTCTATTACACGGATATATTTATATATTTCATAAAAAGTGATTTCATATTTGGAAAAAGTTACTATAGTATTATATAAGAATGGATTTAATGTAATAGAAAATGATAATACGGAAATAAGTAATTCATTCGATGAAAATATATCTTTAAATATAAGAAATAATCTTAATCCAAAAATATGCAGTAAATATACCTTTTACATTTTTTTGTAATTAGAAATGGAGAAACTAATTTAGATGTAATGAAATCTAAGTTCCCTGATAATTATAATGATGAAATATTATTACATAAATATATTTATTATATGCAATATAATCCTAATAAAGGATTTTTTTAATGATAATACTAAAAATAGATTTAAGACCATTATATAAAAAAATACATCTACTGATGCAGATGATATTGTATTAGTGATTTACAAAAAAATTAGATGATTATATGAAATTGGATAATTTATATTATAATGAATTATTTAAGAGTAAGGATAGATTAGATGCTTGGTTTAAATATTTAGATGAAGTACCATTTAATTATAATAGGTATATAGATTATGAATATATTAATTCTCATGATGAAATACTTACATCTAGGGATTTTATGTATGATATGTATAATGATATTATGAAGCATACTTTACCTAGTGAATTTTTTTATTTACTAATGATAATGTAGAAATAGATGGAACAATGGATAACTTAACTGATGTACAGTTCGATCCTATTAAACGTGGAAAGAATTATAGAAGTTACATTAAATTTAATTTTCATAATCCTAGAAACCGTGTACCAGAAGTCTTTTATAAGGGAAGAATTTATCAAGGATACAAATTAGTAGAAAAGAATATAAATATTACTACAGTAGCAATTAAACTAGATGAGTTCAAGCAATACTATGAACTGAATCCAAATAAAGACCCTGAAGATATTACGGTTCTATTGAAACCTGATACATATCATAAATATCATTATGAAGATATTACTAAAGAATACAATAGCATTGTACCTATAGGCAGATGGTTCTTCAGCGGATTCCATAAAAGAAGATACGTAAATGGATATATTGCCAAAGAGGAAGAATTTGGATTTAATACAATACCGCCTTATAATCTTCTCTGTGCATTTATGAAAAGACAGTATAAAGGATACGATGTATACGATACTCATTATGTCTTTGACAGATATATTATAAAAAAAGATATACATCTTAAATTTAGAAATATATCAGAATCCTTAGATGATATAATTTCCAGTACGGATAAATTCATATATAAAAAAATTATTTATTTACAGATTATATAGATTATGAATATCAATTATATTGTGGACCATATTTATTACAAAAAAAGATGTAGATTATGAAATACTATCTCCTAAGTGTATACATTTTCTTAAACCATTATATAAATATAAAGAGGATAATATAGATTCTGATTATATAAATATTAATATAGAGAATTTATTCCAAAAAGGATAAGGATATGTATAAGGAATTTGCTAATAAATCTTCTTATTTAAATAAAGTATTCTCTAATAAGAATATTATAAAAATATTTAGCAGATAAAGAAAATGATACAATCGTACTTAATACTAGAAGTGATAATGACTGCGGTAAATTATACGATAAGAAAGTTTATGATACACATATGTATCTTACTAAATATTTTTCTTCTGAAGTAGTATTAGATGGAAGAAATGGAATTTATGGAGATGAATGGTTTAATAAAAATTAAAATGGAATTTCCTCAATTTATTACACCTGAAGGAAATATATTATGTGATTTTTGAAGTAGAAGATAATATATCATTTAAAGATATTCCCCGTGTAGTTACATTACCAGAGAATGAACCTTTAAATCTTTTTAATAGGAAATGATATTGCCGCTAAGAATAGAATAAAGTATCTTAATCTAGATCTGCCATATGATAATGGAGTAGATGAAAGAAATAATGAATTATTTGTATATAAATATTATACTAGGGAATTATTAAAAAAACTCTCATAGGAGAATCTATGAAGTATTTATATACTGTTCCATTTAATGCTATTTATCGAAAAGATGAATTACCAGAATAATAAATTAAATACCTGCCCTGTAAAATGGGCAGGGTATGGCTATTTTTCCATAGTCAACCGATAATAATAAATATTTTATCTTTAAAAAGGAGGAAATTTAATATGGCTACACAAAGAAATGATAGAAATTTAGATAAAAAAATCAGAGACAATTTGATGTATATGCTCGTAATATGAATAATAATATGAATGCAACTAAAAAAAGAACGTTGCAGATAACGATGATATGCGTCAAATGAAAAAAATCAAAGAGAATTTTTATCAGAATTTCAAATCTTATATTAATAATGTAGGAAAGAAAGATAAGAATATAGATATAAATAATGTATCTGTATCAGATAAAAGTATATCTAAAACATCAGGAGTAATTACTGATGATGATGATACATATGATGCTACCTATAGTGTAATTAGAAGTCAATCAGATTCTCAGAGAGAATATGCTACTAAAAATATAATGGCAATTCGTACTACAGGTAGGGAACAAACTAAAGCAATGTTAGGCGGAATGGGTGCAATGCACGAAGTTGCAATGAAGATGCACTCTAAATATTATAAGGCAAATCTTGCAATCAGTAATCGTATTTTATATGCAATGAATAAATCAAATGAGTTTAGATATACAGTTCAGGCTAATTACTATAAAACAAGTTTAGATTACAAGAAAAGTATGCTGAATGAACTTAGATCTATACATGCTACTTTACGTACAGGATTTGGTATTAACAGTAGAGGTCAGATAGCCGAAAATAGAGTAACCGAAAGTATGGCACGTGTAATGTTTGGTGATGACTGGAAAAAAGGTTTAAAAGGAGGATTCCTTGGAGCATTTAATAAACTTACTAATGGTGCTGGAGGATTTGCTTCTATGATGAAAGACCTTGTAACTGGTCAGATAGATATGCTTATGAGAGATGGTAATTTCTTAAAGCAGATAGGTAAGTTCGGATTAAATACTGTATTATCAGGAACTATGGGAAAAGGAAATGCTAAAAAAGCACAAGACTTTTTCTCTAATCCAGCCGCATTTGTAGAAGCATTTTTCGATAGGTTAAAGGATAGCCAAAATGAAATTTTGTCTGCATTAGGATATGGTTTTGGTACTAAGAAAGATAAATTTGGTTCATTTAGCGGATTAGATAAAGTAAGAGGAGAAGACTTATCTAAAAGACAGATTTTTGATAAAGCCGCTCACCGTGCTATAACTAGAATTATACCAGACAGCTTGGCTAGAATTGAAGCAAAACTTACAGGTAAGGAAGCCTTATTTTATGATTACGGTGCTAATAAATATGTTACTTATGAAGAATCTAAAAAGGAAGATATGCTTCGTAAAAGAACTAAAGCCAATGTTAAGAAGCATTTTTCTAATATAGATACTAATGCTAAAAATCTTATTGATTCTATAAATAATTCTAATCGTACAAATAAGATAAAGGAATTAATATCTAAATTACCTGAAGAAAAAAGAAATAGCATTGTATTTTCTATAGCAGGTGTAATTAAAGGTTTAGCAATGGATGGAGAAGTATTATCAGAGGGTACTGCATCTATAAGAATAAGTAAGAATACTATACTTAAATACCTTCCAGCATTAAAAACCAGCAGTAGTGATACTGCTGAAGAAAAGCGTGATAAAAATCTTGAGCTTACTATAATTAATAATATATTACAATATGCTTCTAATAACTTTGTAGAAGATTTCGAAGCCTTAATGTCAGAAGCAAATGATTTAAAAGATGCTATAGAGAAAGATATAGTTGCTAATTCTAAAAGGGCAGGAGAGTCGGTTTCTTATTTTATGGATTCTTCTCAAATGTATAAAGGGAAGTCAGGAAGAAGAAATGATCTATCTAAACTTACTAGAAAACAGCTTGAAGAACTCCAAAGATTCGATGTGGATATTACTAATGAAAAATATGAATTAAAGAAAGAATTGGCTAAGCATAAAATAGATATTAAATATACTGAATCATTAGATTATGTAAGATATCTATATGAGAAGCAGACTGATCCTATCGTACTGAGTATGTTAAAGGCACAAGTAGAGAATATTAATACGTATATGGAAGAAATGCTGGATGCAGGTGCCGATGAAACTCATCCTAAATACGTAGGATTTAAAAAGATGAAAGAAACTTTAGAAGAACAGATCAAAAAGCAGAAAGCAAACCGTAAGGAAACTTCTCAAGAAGAACTTGACGATTTTGCTGATAAGAAATATAATACAAATAGATTTGGAGGAGCTAAGTTTAATTCATTAGATCCTAAGGATATTAAAGCTAATGCTGAAATATTTTTAAATAGTGATGCAGGAGATAAAGTATCTAAAGGAGTACAATGGGGAGCAGTTGCAGGATTATCTGCCTTAATTGCTAGAAAAGGCGGATTTGGAAAATGGGGTGCACCTATCGCAGGGGCTATGGTAGCATCTGCAGTTACTGCACGTGGAAGATTAAATAAAATGGTACGTATAGGAATGACTTCTGAAGGTGATGAACTAATGGAAGATGGACGTACTAAACGTGAAGCATTAATGCACAATTTAATAAAAGATTTACTTCCAGCAGGATTAGGAGTTGCTACAGGTATTAAAGTATCTAACTTCATTAAGAACTCTGTAAACTTTGGAGGAATTATTGGACCAGTAGTAGGATTTGGAGTAGGGTCTGCTATATTTGCTATTTCACGTATGGGATGGATAAAAAAATTAGCAGGATTATTCTTTAAACCTTTTTCTATGGTAGGTAAATTTATAGATAAGAAATTCTTTAAAGGTATATTCTCGTCTACATTTGGCGGAATACGTGATATGTTTATGACTACCGTAGGATCTAAATTAGGATTAGATAAAAAGCGTGTAAAATATAAAGATATATTAGATAAGCCAGGTACTGGAGTATATAAAGACCAAGATAAAAAAGACAAGGATAAGAAGAAAGATGATGATACTAAACCTGAAGATGTAGCAGGTTCTGCATCTACTAAAAAGTTGTCAGGTACATCTGCTGGGGTCTGTGCACCTTTAGTTATGGCAAAATTAGCAGAGTTCTTTTATGGGTCTAAAGTAAAGAAAGATGCTTTTAATGAAGCGGCTAAGGAATATATTACTAAGCATAAAGATGGAGTAACTATGAAATTCTTCGTCGATACTCTTACTGAGTCAGGAGAATTTTCTGTTCAATTATATAAAGGAAGTCATCCACATATATGGAATGTACTAGATGGAAAAAAATATGCTATTATTGGGCATAGAGGAAAAATAAAGCAGGTAGTAGATGCTTTCTCTAAATATGATTCTAAGAAAAGATCAAGTTCAGTTAATTGGGATGCTGCTCATATAGGTAAAGGAGATTCAGGCCATTTCTTATTTTATTCTGAACCTAAAGGAAAAAATGATGTAGTGGAATATGACCCTCTTACAGAAAAATCTCAAGTAGTTTCTAAAATAGCAGTTGCTTTACAATGTGATGCATTCTTATTAGTTAAATATGTAGGTACAGGAGGAAAAGGAAGTAAAGTTAATAATCAGGCATTAGATTCCTTTGTATCTGTAACTAATGCAAATGCTAAAGCACTATCTAATAATAATGCTTCTAAAGCATATATGCAAAATGAAAATCAGAAAAGATTAGCAGGCATGAAAGCAAATGCAATGAACGTTAATATAATAGGCGGGCATTTAGACGCAGTAGGAGTTATAGGTGCAGTAGATGCTGAAGCATATAGAAATAAAATGAAAGAGCTTACTATTAAACCGTTAAGCAAGGAACTTACTAGACGTGCTCAGTATCAGAAAGATTTCTTCCAAAGGGATTCTAAAGCAAAAGGAATGCTTAAAGAACAAAATGCACAAGAAGAAAGAGAAGCAGAGAATACAGAAAATCTTAAACTTATTGCTAAGGAAGCAGGAGAGGAAAAGGAAAAGAAAGATAAGAAGAAAAAGAATATATTCCAAAGATTATTAGGAATTCTTCCTTTAATAGCCGCAGGTATAGGACCATTCCTATTGCAATTCCTGAAAGATGGATGGAAAAAAACTTTAGGTAAGATGGCTTGGAAAGTTGCTAAACCAGTTGTCAAAGGAGTTGGTAAAGTAGGTAAACTTGCTGGAAAAGGAATGAAATGGATTTGGAACAGAATAACTGGAAAGGCTAACAGCGTAGCACGTGATGTAACTAAAGATGTAGCAGAAGATATGGCAAATCAAGGAGCAAAAACTGCAGGAGAAGAAACAGCAGAAGCTGCAGCTAAAGGTGCTGGAAAAGAAGCCGCAGAGGAAACTGCTGAAGCAGCGGCAGAAGGTGCTGCTAAAAGTGCAGGTAAAGGCGGAATAATTAAAAGCATACTTAATAGTTTAGGTAAGCACTTAGATGATATGGCAACTAAAGCAGAGAAACTTCCGTTTATAGGTAAGTTCCTTAAAAAAGGATTAGGTAAAAAGATTATAGATTTCATTAGAAGTAAATTACCTAGCATGGCTAAAGAAGCAACTAAAGATGTAACCGAAGAAGCTATGGAAAAGGCGGCTAAAGAAGGAGCCGAAGCTGGAGTTAAAGGAGCATCTTCCAGTATAATAGGTGTAGGAACAGCAGTTACTTTAGGTTTTGCTGTTTGGGATACTATTCAGGCATGGAGAAAAGCATACGAAACATTTGGAGTTTCTCCTAAGGAATGTACTACTGGAATGAAAACTTCAGCAGCCATAGTAGCAGGAGTATTGGGTACGCTAGAATTAATTCCGTATGCTTCTTGGATAATGTTTCCTATAAATATTTTCTTTAAAAAGAAATTAGTTTCATGGGTTTATAATGCTTTCTTTGCACAAGGAGATAAACCTAAGAAAGAAGGTCAAAGAAATAATGAAAATGTGGAAATTGACTTAAATGGAGATGGAACAGTTTCTGATGAAGAGAAGAAGAAAGTTTCCTTGGCTATTAAGAAACGTAAGGAAGTAGATGAACGTAATGGTCATAAGGTTGCTAAGAGATTAATTAAGCAATTAAGAGAAAAAGTAAAAGGAATTAGAAAAGCACCTCTTATAGGAAAACTATTGAAGTCATTGGAACCTAAATTAAGTGTAGATGCTATTGTAGATGATATATGTACACGTATAGAAAAATATACAGTTAATCTATTTATACAATTAGGTACTCAAGGTGCTAGACAGAAAATACAAAATCAAAGAGGATTGATTGGAATAAAAAATACAGGTATTATGATGATTGCAGCCCCTTTTACAGGAATAAAGGCTATGTGGGATAATGTAAAACGTGCTCATGAAATAATGGGAGTTAAACCTGATGAAGTTAATAATTACATGAGAATGGCTGTAGCTTGTACTTATTACGTATTAGAAGCAGGAAGTTACTTTCCTGGTATGGCTTATATTATGGAACCGATACGTGATTTATACGGAGATGATATTTGTAAATTAGTATATAATAATGTAATGATTCCTGTAATGAATGCAGTTAATACAGTTAATGGATATTTATTAGGATTAGCCGATTTAAACGGAGATGGTGTAATTGATGAAAAAGATGCCGCAGTTGCATTAAAACGTATTAGACAGAAAGCAGAGGATTTCGTAGGAAAGGTAAAAGATGCTTTAGCAAAGGCAGTAGATACTTTTATTAAAACTTGTGATAATTTAGCCAAAGCATGGTTTAATCCAATCGCAGGAATAGTCAAAGCAGTTTCTAAATCTGTTAAAGGAGGATATAAAGCCATTAGTGATTTTATTAAAGATGAATTCGGTAAAATGGCGGAAGAAGCATTTAAAGGAATAACTCCTGAAGACTGGAAGAAATTTAATGCTAAACCTACATGGGCTCAAAATATGAGACGTATGAATAATACAGGACGTGGAGTAAATATAGGCCAAGTAGTATTAGATTATACGAAACATAGTTTGGGTGCTAAGAAAATATTTGAAACTGATAAAGTAGATATAAAAATGTATCAGGCTATTGGTATGACCTGCCTTATATTAAATATAGTAGAAAATGTATTAAATGCAGAAGGATTAAATGGATGGATACCAATTCTTCAAGATGTAATGTTTGATATGATATGTAGAAAGGTATATAATAAGTATTTCGGAGGAGATTTATTCAATGATTTAGAAGATTACGATAATAGTGGAGAAGTTAAATTCGATAAAGATGGAAATATCATTACTAATAAAAAAGATGATAAGGCTAAATTAAATTCCACTATAGATGAAAATAAAGCTAAACAGGAAGATAGTGAAGATGTTAAAAATAAGAAGGAGCAGATAAAGAATGAATTTAAGGAAAAGGTAGAGTCATTATTCGGTAAAGCTGGATTGTCAGGAGGTTGGTTTAAAGGAGATGGTAATGCAATGGAATTTACACAAAATCCTAATGCTCCTGCTGACGGAACTACTACCACTACAGATGGATCTACAACGACTACTGCTCCTAATCCTACTAATGAAATATTAAATTCAGTTAAAGATGCTAAGACGTCTGGTAATACGAAAACATCAGGAGGAAACAACCAAGGATTTGCAGAAAGTGAACGTAAGATTATTAATAAGGTTTTAGGTGCAAATGTATCAGACGGAGTTTTAGCATCAATAGCAATGTATCGTAAGGAACATCCTGCTGGATGGAAATCTTTATGGGCATTGATATGTAAAACGGATGCCGCTTCTCAAAAGGAAGCTAAGAAACGTTTAGAAAATGCTTCAAGACCGTATATGGCAAAAATTGATAAAGAACAAGGATATGATGAACGTACAGCAAAAGGTCCTGGTAGAAATAGAGGAGTATTTGGAAGAAGCCGTTCAGGTAAAGGTTCAGGAGGTAAATATCCATTTTATTCTCAAAACAGTTTCTTATCTACGCATAATGTAGGAAGTGAAACTGGTAGTGAAGCTGGATGTGCTTTAGCAGTAGCTAAGATGATTATTAAATTTAAGAATATTAAGATGAATGATATGCAACTTTATCAAAGTGCTAGACCTTATATTACTAAAGATAATGCTATAGATATAAACTTCTTCAATATAATAGGAGGTACATTCTCAGATAATATGATGGATGTAAAATCTGCTATATCTATAAAAGGTTCTGCATTAGCATTATTAGTAAATAAAGGATATAATCACTTTGTGGCAATAATAAATGATAATGGAAGATTATTATTAGGAGATCCTGAAAATGAAGGATGGGAACAAATAGATATAAATAATTCATATTTAGATAGTTTCGGAGGAGCAAGTATATTCTCTGACGGATATGCAGGAGTTGCTTCTGAAGTTGCTTCTAATTATAGAGGAAAAGGACCAGGAAGAAGATTAGCAGGTAGAGGACCTGAAATGAAAAATATCGGATTTGGTCAAAATACTTTAGGTAATAATAATTCAGGAGGAAATAAAAACTTAAATAATGTAATGGGAAGCCAAAAATCATTTGGAAGTAAATCATCTTATTCAGGAAGTCTATACGATGTTCAAGTTAATCCATTTATGAATGGAGGAGCAGAACCTACTGACAATAAACAATCTACTTCCATAGGGGGAAGTGCAGGATTCAGACATGCTAGAAAACAGCAAATTATAAACGAAGGTGGTTGGATGAAAGCCAATGGCTCTTCTGGTAATACTTTGTTTGGAATAGATGGAAGACAAAATGAGTATGCAAGAACAAAATATAATATAAATGAAGGTAATGTGGCTGATATGCCTTTCTCGACAGCAGATCGTATTTGGCAAGATTGGTGGGAAATTGGTGAATTTGATAAAGTAAAGAACGGAAAGACACAGTTTGCATTATTCGATGTTATGGGTCATGGTCCTGCTTATGTTAATGATGCTATTAATGCTTCCTTACCATCGACTGGAGTTAATAAACATGTCGGAGATGTGAAATTTACTAATCAAAAAGTATTTAAATTGACCCCAGAAATAATAGATGCTGTAAATAGTGTACCCGATGACAAACAGGAGCAACTAGCATTGGGAATAAATTACAATCACTGGAAAAATTATGGTTATGGAAAATTACGTATGAAAGGTAACGAAAACTTTATAAAAACAGAACAACCTGGATATGGAGATGGTGGTAAATCATTCACATATAGAGGGGTTACATACGGACCTGATGGACCTATGGGTTCTTCTACACCTGGTGGAAAAGGACCTGGAAGAAATAAAAAGAATATAGATAAAATGAATAATTTTGCTAAAGGAAAAATGGGTAAAGGACCAGGAAGAAACTTAACTGCTACAGCCGCAATGGCTAATGGAGAAATAGTTCAAGTTAAAATGCCATCTATACCGAAAGGAGTAGTAGAAACTGGTCCTAATGGACAAGAAGGGAATTATGATTATAGTGGAGTATCTTCAGCATTATCTTGGGGTGTAGAAGATGGAGGAGGAAATTACCAAACTGTAGCTCCTGTACAGATACCTACTGATTCGGCTGCTTATCAATCTGCCGCATTTATAGTAGATTTGGCTATGGGTAAAAAGAGTGAGTTTTATGTACCATCTAGACAGAAACCAGCAGGAAAAAGAGAACCTGGGCAATCAGGAAGCAAATGCCGTTTATATGTATGGGAAGCATTGGAACATACTCATCCTGACATACCTCCAAAATCACTAGGACTTAGAAATGGACCTGATGTTTTATCTCATATACCTTATACTAGAATAAGTATTAAATCTAAACCTCAGATAGGAGATATCATTAGAATATCTGAAGGATCAGGAATTCACGTATGTATGTTCGTAGGAGGTTTAGGAGGTAATTATGGAGGACACACAATGGTCTGGTGTTCAGACTTTCTTCAAAAAGGTCCAGCCGCATCTAATAATTCTTATTCACATTATCAGAATAAAGGATGCAGAGGTATGCTATTTAGACCTTCTGATTTAGTAGGTAAAGTTGACCCAGGATATAAAAAAGCCAAAGCATCTGGTGCAGGTAATGGTAGTGCTAACCAAACTGGCGGTGAAGCACCTCAAGCTGGTAATGCAGGTACTACTACTACTGGTGGAGGTAAGGCTGCTGTTTCTATGACATTAAAGAATGCAATGTCTGGAGGTTGGTATGATTCTAGTGGTAAAAAATATGATTTAGAAAAACTTGTAGCAGATACAATAGCTAGTAAATTTCCAGCTATAGGCGGAGGTAAAGCAAACGTCAAAAATGAAAATACAGGGTCAGAAGGTAATACTCAAGGAGCAGTAGGAGCATTAGGATTATCAACATCTAATGATGCAGTAAGTGGATTAAAACAAGGAACTGCTGGAGCACCTAAAGATTCACCTGCATATAAAGCGGCTGAAATAGCAGTAAATAGTGAGTATGGAAAAAGCACTACATCTAGTCATAAATGTGCTAGAGGTGTATTGACACATGTTTCCCGTGGATTCGGTAAATCATATGCTGAAGTTTCAGGAGATGCTAACCAGTTTTTAGGTACAAGCGGAATTACAGGATTAAATAATGATGGTAGCAGAAAAGGAGTTCTTCAAGGATTAGGGTATGAAATGATTTCGGTAACATCTACACCATATCCAGGAGATATATTAGTATATAGTCATCCAGTTAAGAAAAATTGGTATGGACATATTACAATGTTAGCTACAAACGGTAAATGGATTTCTGATTTTACTCAGCCTAGTTTCTATGTATATAATTCATTCAAACCACCTACATCTGTTAAATATACTATGTGGAGATATACTAAAGGTAACGGAGGACCTGGGTTAGGAGATGCAGTACCTGATATTATAGATGGAGCAAATAGTAATAATAAAAAATCTATAGCTTTTTCTTCATACGGTACTTTAAATGCTTCTGCACAGTCTGCTATGAAAATGTTCAGTTCTACTCCTAGTGCTAAATTCAGTTCATCTAATTTAGATGGGTCTGGTACTTTATACAATAATAATATGTATGCTGGAGTAAATAGCCAAATGAGAAATATAGGATTGTATGACAGGAATAAACCTTTCTCAAGCAGTAATAAAGGAAGTTTGGAATCATTAATTGCAGAACAGAATAATTTAATGAGTAAATTATTAGAGCAAAAATAATGCGGTAATTAATCTTAATAAGATGCAGTTAGATACTCAAATTGAAACTGCCAAGACTAATGAAATTATTTCTAAGAAGGATTGGAAGAGTAATATAACTAATATAACTGCAGGAGATAAAAGCTAAAGAAAGCTACTGATAATTTCTCTGAACTATCCGCTACAATGGAAAGATGGAAGAATGAGAAGATAGGAGTAGATACAACCAGCAGTATACTATCTCCTAATATGAAGAATATAAAATTTAAAAGATAATATAGGAAATACATGCTATTGATTATTCATTTAATTAAATGGCATGTATTCTAAAACCTTTTCTCATAATAATTATATAAATAGGAAAGGAGATAGATAGATATGTTAATGTTTATAGATAAGGCATTCACAATAATACTTTTTATTATGCACTATATTAATAATACCTATTTCATTATTAGTAGCGTTATCAGTAGGTAGGGCTATTACGGAAATTTATTTCGAAGATTCAGATAAGAAACTTCATATAATAGATAAATTTTTTTCTATACAATGCTTATTACAATTATAACCGTAATAGAAGTAACTGTATTTTTGTTCTTTGGTATACTTGGTATACAAAATGGGTTTAGCATTTATTTCAGATAAAATAATATTTTTTTAATATATAAAATTTAAGGAGGAAATAATTATGAAAAAAAGGAATAAGATTTGAAATTGATTTAGAAAAAAACTTATGATGAATAAGGATTTAGTAAGAGAGGAATTTTTAGAAAATCCTGATTTATTATTGCCTAAACGTGCTACAAAAAGGAAGTGCAGGATACGATTTAAAAATATCCTTATAATAAATCGGTAATTTTTAAATCCTGGAGATAGTTACATTATAGATTCTTTCGTAAAAAAATAATATTACCTGAAGGATATAGAGCAGATATGTTTGTACGTAGTAATTTAGGAATTAAGAAACATATAGTATTATCTAATGGTACTGGAATAATAGATAGTGATTTTAAAGAATCAATTAAAAATACCTTTAATCAATATAGGTACTGAAGAGCAATACATCTTATCTAGTGCTGATACAAGAATAGTTCAGATAGTTCTTAATAAATATGAACTAACCGATGATGATGATGCCAATGGAGAAAGAACTGGAGGAATAGGTTCTACTGATATTAAATAATTATAAGGAGATTTAATATGTATAGTAAATGGAAAAATTACACCAGTAGAAGAAAAAGGCTCAAGATGATTTCTTTGAATTAATGAAATTAGATGAAATGATTGCTTATTATGAAAAATGAATTAAAGGAATTAGAGCCTATATTAAAAAAATGATATGTATAAATGTGGAAAAGAACCTACGTTAGATTATAGAAAGGATATGCTACTATCTAGGATAAATATTTTTAAAAGGCTCATAAGGAATATATTCTTTATGGAAGCAATGTAGTTTATAATATTAAATAGAAAGGAGATGAGTATATGGAAATAAAGGAAAAATGCAGATTTACATCAAATAAAAGCCATTAAAGGCGAAGAATTAAAAGCAAGTTGTTTCATTAGTATATGATGTAATAGAAAAAAATTAAAATGCTGGAAGATACAGAACATCATATAAATACAGATGTAATAACTGTAAGATTAACTGAAACTACAAATAAAGATTTGGATAATCTGGAAATAATATTCAAATCTATATCTTTTTCTGATAGATGTAGAATTACCAGATGAAGATAAAAAAATTATAAATTAAAAAGATAGTGCTTGGTATATAAATGCTAATGAAGAAAAAAATATTTAAATGATACTTATTACTATACTCAAAAGATAATAAGTATTTTGGATAATGAATAAATAATTGCTCTCCCTTAATTGGGAGAGTATATATTTTTACGCTTATTTGAATATTCATATATATTATAAAAAAATGAAAAATAAATTTATATTCTGTATAAAAACTCTTATGAATTAAGATATACGAATATATAATTATTTATTTCAATAATAATTTTTTTAGAAAGGAGATGATATACAATGAAATTAATAATATTAGTATTGTATTTAATAATAGCATTAAATGGTAGAAAGGCAGAAAGATTAGTTAGAAATAATCTAATAGAGCCTATATTAAAGAGAAATAATCCTGATATGGATGATTTAGAAATATTAGAGAAATCAGATTATATTACAGATATAATTTTTTTATTCTATTTAATGTATTAGTGATAGTTCTTATACTGGCAGGTGTATTATAAAAAAATTAAAAACATATATATTATATAAGTGTATAGGATGATCCATACACCTATATCTTTATGGGGTTCTCAAAGAGAGCTTAAAATAATAAACCCATATCGCAACGAGGAGTTGATTTACTATGGAAAGAACAAATCACAAATACGAAACTAAATATCAAAAGGGGAAACCATTCTGGTCTGAGTACGACCATAAGAGAATGGTGGTAACTACAATTATGTTTTATATCGACGGGGAATTGAAAGATTCCTACGAAGAAATAAGAGAAGCAAATCACAAATTAGTTTGGGATGAATATCTCAAACGAAATGTAAAGGAATACCTTGAATAAAGGTATTCTTTTTTTTTGCTCAAATTTCAAAGTATATATATTATATAGAAGAAATAAAATCAATTTCTAGAAAAACTCATATGATATGCGTACTAGAAAGTATTTTATTGAAATAAAAAAATTTATTAAGGAGATGATTTATTATGGTAAACATTATTTTAGTTGTGTGTATACTTACTGTAATTATTAATGAAAAGAGAATTAAGAATATTTTTAAGAAGAGATTTAATATATCCTTTCTTGATAAAGAATTCTAAAAAGAATAATTTAGAAGATATATTTCTTTTATCTGAGAATATAGCAGATTATACAATTTACGGTATATGTATATTAATAATAATTACAATGATTGTAATTAATGGATAATAAGAAAGGAAATATTAGATTATGGAATTAAAAGATTTAGTTCACAGAGAAAAAAATTTAAGAAAAAAACTGGTTGGCATATATACATGCCAACTGCGATATTTATGATGATAAATATCTATCTGAATTATTTGACAAATATTATAAAGATTCAGATATTAAATTATATAATTCTTATTCAGGAATTATGCACGAAATGAAATCTAGTCAATTACTGGGAGAAATAGAAGATAAATTTATAATAGTAGAGAATGGAGTATTATTTTATAATCATCACGTAAAATTAGATCCATTAGTAAAAAAACTATAAGTCAGTTAAAGGAAGGTAGATCAGATAATAAAAGAAAGAGAAAAAGATGCTATAAATAATAATGATGCTATATTATCTACCTTTTATGATAATGCTCAAAATGATGATAAATTATTTATGAATACGAATTATGGAATACAATTAAATCCTTATTCTAGATTTTATAATTTTGATGTAGCATCTTCTACTACTATCAGAGGAAGAAGCAGTGTATCTTTAAATGGTTTGGCTGTAGAAACTGTATTTGGAATATATCGTCCTAATGGAATAGCCGTATATTTAAATTTAATAAATAATTTAATTAAAAAAAGGATGTAGATTATTTAATTAAAGATTTGCCTGAAGTATCTGTATATAAAGTAATGAATCATTTACTAATTAATAAACCTGATTATTATGCTAAAGATATTTTTATATAATCGTGTAAATAAATTATCTGATAATGATTTAAAGAAAATATACTATTCTTATAATTTTAAGGCTATAATGAATACAGATAGAGCAAAGAAATTACTTACAGAAGTATATGAGATACAGAATAAAGAATATTACAAAATTAAAGATGTACCTACTAAAAAAATATAAATCTATTTTTGTATTTAGATCCAAGCAGTCCTCCTGATAATATTAAAGATAAGATGGATGAATTAATAAAATTCGTATCTAAACTTATTACAGGATTCTACTGGTTTGAAGGAGATTTAAATGAAGATGGGAAAGAATTTACATCTACCCAGGAATTATTCAAATCTACTGTTCGTACTAAGGTAGCAGTTACAGATACAGATTCATTAATAATTATGATAGAAGATATGGTAAATATAATAAGAGATATATTAGATGTAGAAACTGTAAATGAATTCGATTCTTTAATGCTAGATTATACAATATCCTGCTTTATAGTAGCAGTAATAGGAGAAGTATTAGGAGATACATTAAAGAGATATGGAGATGCTACTTTAATACCATCTGAGTATAATCATATAATGAATTATAAGCAGGAATTTCTTTTCAGAACATTGCAAGTTACAGAAGGTGCTAAAAAAACTATCTTGGAATAATTGCAGTACAGGAAGGAGTTTACTTACCTAAGGAAGAAGTTCAAATAAAAGGATTATCATTAAAAAAAGAGTAACTTTAATGAAACTTTGTCAGAAAGAGCATCTCATGTAGCAGTTGATTTAATTGCCAAGGAAGAAATACCTAATGTAAAAGAAAAATATTTGATCATATAGATAAAAAGCAGAAAAGAAATCGTAGATATGTATAAATCTAAAAATAATAAAGATCTATTTGCTATATCTAAATTAAGAGGAGATATGAATTGTTTACCAGCAGGAGAATCTAGAATAAAAAGCATTGAGATTATATACGGAATTATTTGATAAGGAGATAAATGTTCCTGGGTCATTTATAATGGCTAAACTTAATTTCAAGGATAGGGAAGATGAACTTAAATCAGAAGATGAAGAGTTCTACAATAAACTTGAAGCATCTGCAGTCAATAGAGAAAAAATTGCTCAGATAATTAGTGTAAAGAATAAAATAGAAACTAATAAAGATAAATTAAATGAAGAACTACAATCTAAAAATTACTGATTATATAAAAAGAACTTACAGACAGTAAATCTCATAAGGAAACTAGGGAAATATATAATAAGTATAAAAAAAGGAATTAAAGGATTTTGTAAATTCTACATTTAAAAAAAGTAGAGATAGCAGATATAGATAGGATAGCACTTCCTTTAGATACAGAATTTGTAGATCCTTTTTATTACAAAAATATATTGATACAAATGATTTGACCATATTCGAAAATCTTGCAAGTGTTATTTTTAAAAGGAATAGGATTTGAAGTTATACGTAATAAAGATAAGCGTCAACTTCTTACTAATATAGTATCTTACTATTAAACCAATATATATTATCAAAATGAATGTACATAATATTATTTATGTACATTAGAAAAAACTTTCAATGCGGCTCAAATTTGAGTCGCATACCAAGAAATTCAAAGTTACTTTGAAAAGACTTTCAGTGCTATTCAAATTTGAATAGCATACCAAGGAAATTCAAAGTTACTTGTAAACGTTTACAGATTACAAATATCTAATAAAAATATTTAGGAGGAATTAAAATGAAAGATTTAGAATTATTGAATTTAATGATTAAAGATGGAGATGCTTGGATTAGTTCTGCACAAATAGCAGAGATATCAGGAAAAATTGCATTATAATGTTTTGAGGGATATTAGAGAAACTTTGAAAAAACTTTCAATGCTATCCGAATCTGAAGAGCATACAGAGGAAATTCAAAGTTATTTAGAAACATTTTTCTGTTTTATACGATAAACGTTATGTTAATGGAAGGCTTGATAATATTATGTGGTTAAATAGATCTTTAGCTACAGAAGTTTTAATGAGTTATTCGTTAGAAGTCAGAATAAATGTTCAGTATTTATTTTGGAAAGTTTCAGATAAATTAAAAGAAGTAGGATATAAACACGAAAAATATAAATGAATTAAATAAAAATGTGGATAATTTATTTGAAATTATTAAGAATAATGCCGATTTGTCTGTAGAGGCATATCTTAATCAAGATAAATACGATGTAGATAAAATAGATATACCTACTCCGTATGTGCATAATTTAATAGTCAAAGGACTTGAACCAATCAAACCAGTTCTGAAGAAAAATACAAGGAAGTAATTTAGATGATGATTTCTTATTAGGCAGAATATTAGATACTACTATAAGAGAATATATAGATAGTAATTTAGATAAAGAATTTCTAAAAAGAAGTAAAAAGAAAAAGATATTATAAAAAAAGTAAAATTAAAAAAATATTGGGAGGAAAAATATTATGAATGAAATTAAATTATTATCAAAGGAAGAAATGGAAAAAAATTATTAATAGATAATGCGGATTATGAGAATATAATAGTACCATTTAAATTTAATAATAATCTGTATTCTGCTCAGGTTAATTTTTGCATATATGAATACTTGTATAGGAGAAATATATGAGAAATGGGGAGTAGATTATAATGAAGATGATATGCTTATGGATGAAATGAATTATGGTAATTATTTAAAATTTATGAATCACATAGTAAGAGATAAATTATACTCTAATAATTTAAATCTTCAATATAGTCAAGATATAATGCTGGATTTCATAAATCTATTTAGTAAGATAATTAATTTTTTTAGATGATGGTATACAAATATCTCAAGATTTATCTATAATAAATATATGTAATGCAATGGCTAGGAATAAGGAAGTTTATGATTTATTTATGACCGAATGGTGTAATGAAAATATGACTCCTGAAGAAATAAGAGATACTAGAAATTGGATTTTAAAGAAAGTAAAATCTATGCACATTCCTGGTATATCTGATTTATTAAATTCAGGTTCAGCTGTAAAGGCTGACCAAATGATGAATATGTTTTTCGGATTACATATGAGAGTTAAGCCATCTGATGATTTAAATGAAATATATCCATATTTTATTAAAGACAGATGGGTAGATGGATTATCTACTAGGGAAAGCCAATTTATTGAAGCAACTATTCAAAGACTAGCCGCTGTATTTAATAGCCAAACTATGCAGTCATCTGGTACGCATAATAAAGATGCCAGTATATTAGCACAAGATTGTGAAATAGTTGCTAAAGATTGCGGTAGTGTAAATTATATGACTTATATGATAGAAGATCGGAAAGATTTAAAATCTATAGAATTTAAATATAGATTAGATGAGAAAACTGGAGAATTGGTTGAAGTTAAATCTACTGATACTTTTCTAATTGGTACTGAAGTAAAAGTAAGAAGTGCTATGAAGTGTGCTTTACCACAAGGTGTATGTGCTACATGTTATGGGGCAAATGCTAAATGGAATCTTAGTAATGAAAGATACAGATTTGATGTAGGATTTGTTTCAGCACGTTATATGAATAGTGGAAGAAGTCAAAAGGTATTATCAATTAAGCATACATCTACACCTACATTAATAGATGCTTTATTTACAATAGTTAATTTAGAAACTGCAGAGATGACAGAGATAAGAGGAAGCAATTATAAGAAAGATAATCCATTCTTTGAGAGAAAGTTTAATAGGTTAATATTTAAAGATAATGTAGATAGAGTTTGGTTCGATGTAACTGATGTACTGAAACGTAAAAAGAAGAAAGCCAAGAAAGAAGATAAATCATTCATAGGATATTTTGATGGAGAATTTGGAGATTGGGATATTATACGTACAGGTAAATTATATTTTTTTCTACGAAAGATGGTGCAAGTTATATAATGGATAACAATACTCCTTTCAGAGTAAGAGGATTCGATAGAACTGCAACTAAAAATGTGGGATAACGGAGATATAATAGATGTAAGTGATATTAAAAATGATATTTCATATGTAATTAAAAAAATGATGAATCAGTTACAGACTTTAAAAAGATACGTAGGGCTTATAATTTATCTACAGAGCAAATTAAAAAGATAGCCAAGGAAGAATTTGGAGATGAAGCAGTTAAGAATAAAACTGCACCTTATTTACAAGATCAGATGAGATATATGTATGAATCTATTAAATCTGTTATTAAAGGAGATCCTGTATCTGTGTTTGAATGTGCATTACGTAATAAGATAAGAGATGAAAAAGATCCTTATAAATTACCTGACTGGACTAAGCCTAATCCCCCTTATGTATTATCTACCGCAAGAGTAAGTATGGGAGAAAAACCATCTATTTCATCTGTACTTCCTAGAGGATACGTGTATCAAAGATTGACTGATATTATTTATCACGATGTAAATAATGTAAGATATTCAGTATTCGATAATTTATTTACTAAAAATATGGATGATATTAATGGGGATGATGACTATATGGGAGATGATGAATGATAGATGATTTTAATAGATTCGGTAATAGAATACGATATAAAAAAAGTGCAGGTCTTTCGGTTTTGTATGAAAAAGAATGCAATCAATAAAAAGACCTTTAAAAAGATATATAATATGGATAAAGATACCCGTGTATATAACACGGGTATGCTTTTACGTAATAATAAAGGATTTTATGAAATATTAAAAAAATGGAATAAAAGGAATTTGTAGAATTATTTATTAAAACCAATAAAGTTAAAAAAAGAGCAATGTATTAGAAATAGCAAATGATGCGGTTTGGTTGGCTAGACAAAGAGCAGTTCATCTAAAAATTTGGTAATAATATTTTATTTGTAGAAAAAAAGAAAATATACATCAATATGGAAAAATAAAAAGAATTTGTATGTATATTATAATTCACTGACTGGAGAATTATTATCTAGAGGATTTCATATAGAAAAAGATAAATATCTATATAATAAAAATTAGAGAAATAATGAGTTTATACGAAAAATGGAAAAAGATGTATATAATTTAGTACACGATTTAAAAAGATGAATACGAAGATAAAGATAGGATAATACAGGGTATTACTAATAAACGGTTATTTAATTTAATGATTATGGATTTTATAGATAAGTAAATGGAGATGAAAAATAATTAGGCTGCCCCGTGTGGACAGCCTTAATTCTGAGAGTGATTCAATGTTATCATTTTCCTTTATTCTATGTATACAAATAGGTTATGGAGGTCCTCTTAATTAGAATAAAGGAAAGATCATACAAAGAACTGAAGTAAAAAGAAAAATCGTATAATGGATAATTAATTTATCCATAAATCTTAATGCGATAGTTATATTAAATATATAAATTTAAATATAACACAATATCGTAAATCAATATACGATACTATATAAGAATTGAAAGGAGATATTATTAAAAAAATGAAACCAATAGAAGTTACAGAATTTACTACGTTCTATAAAAATACCAAAATTAGAAAAAAATGAGTTATGCTAATCTTAAAAAAAGAATTTCTATAGAGAATTATTACACTAAAGATTTAGAGCCATATGGATATGAAGAAGAAAGTAATCATTTTAAATGTATGAAGATACAGAAAGGATTGCTTACATCTTTGTTGGTAGGCAATGGTCTTATACCTAAATATAAAGATGGAGGTGTATTTCCTTATGGTGCTATTAAAAAAATTTGAAATGAAAAAAATCCTCCTAAAGATGAAGAGCAGGCAAATGTAATTAATAGCGTATTTAGAAAAATTCTCTGAAGGAGATAACCGTGCTATAGTTTCTCTTAAAACTGGTAAAGGAAAAAAACTTATGTAGCAACCAATCTTATACATAGAATAGGTGTGAAAACTATTATTATGGTTAAAAGTGTAAAATTAAGAATGCAATGGATTGACAGCTTCCGTACTCATACTACTTGTAAATCTATTAAAAGCAATAGAAAGTGGTAGAGATTTATTAAATTTATTAGATGATTCAGGAATGGAATACGATATTATAGTATGCTTACATTCTACTATGAGAAGTTTTATAAATGAATATGGGATTAAATCTTTCAGTAAATTATTATTAAAGAATAAAAATAGGAATGAAAGTATTTGACGAATTTGATCTGGAGAATGGTTCTATGTTCAGAATGGATATGCACTCTTCTTGTAAATTTAATTTATATTTATCTGCCACAGATTATAAATCATCTAAAAAGGAAGATGTAGTATTTCAAAAAAATATTTGGTCATGTATACAATATAGGAAAGGAATATGCACATTCGTTAGAGAAAAAGGAAAGTTCTACATATTTTTCTATACCTGTATCTAAAGAATTAAGAAATAAGGTCTATGGATATACTCCTAATGGATTAGAATTTTTCATATCCTAAATTTCATAAATATTGTGCAGAAACTTTGCCCTCAAAAACCTATTATACTGCATTTATGGGAAACCTTTATAAAGGAACGATTCAAGAAAGGATTAAAAAAACTTTATTCTTCATAGGAAGAAAAAAACTACTGCTGATTCATTTAAGAAGAAATTAGCAGAGTTATTTAATATACCTTTGCAAGATATAGGAATAGTTAATTCTGATATACCTAAAGATAGAATAAACTATAATGCTTCTAAAAAAATAATAGTTTCTACAAGCAATAGTATGGGTAGAGGTGTAGATATAAAAGGATTAGATACCATAGTAGATTTAGAAACTAGAGCCAGTCGAAGTAATACTTCCCAAGTAATAGGACGGGTATCACGTACTGGAATGGAAAAATATAGGTACTTATATACAAATAGTGGATGCTACATTTGATATACCAGTAAGGAATTTCTGGAGTAAGGAGAATAAAGGATTCTTTGATGATTTCTTCAGTGATAAGGAAATCATAGAATTAAGTTCATTTGATGAACTTGAAAATTAATAAAAGATGCCTTGATAATAACTTGGCATTTTTTTTTTTGCTTATTAAGGAAAACCATACTATCTAAAAGAATATATACTTATATTAGTATAAAAAAATAAATTACAGAAGGAGGTATTCATTATGAATACAAATTTACCATCAAATGGAAATAATAATCCATTTGAAATATTTAACTACAAAAACCTAGGGTCAGTAAGATGCTATATAGATAATGATGGGCAAAAATGGTTTTGCCACAAAGATGTCTGTGATATACTGGGATTAGGAAACCCCAGCCAAGCGTTAAACAGATTATCAGAAAGGGGGGTCATTTCAAATGAGGTAGGGGTACAAACTGGAATATGTAAAGATGGTCAACCTTCTTTACAAAAGATTACTATGACTTTTATTAATGAAGGTAATCTATTTAGACTGATCACAGGAAGCAGAAAGAAAGAAGCTCAAGAATTTACTAACTGGGTTTGTGATACTGTTCTTCCTGCTTTAATGAGTAAAGGTCATTATTCAGTTAATAGACCTATGACACTAGGAGAAATAGTTGAGCAACTAGCATTGAATATGCAAAGCATGAATGCTAGAATAGAAGATTTAGAAATATGGCAAGATGAAGTAAAATGGTTATTAGAGATATATGGATTAACTGGACATATATCAGTTAGAGGATATGCTATTATGAATAATATTCCTATTAATAATAATCAAGCCAAATTCCTTGGAGGTGAAGTTTACTAAATTGGCTAAATCTAGAGGATTAGAAATAAAATCTATTCCTGATCCTAGATATGGATTTGTAAATGGATATCCTAAAAATCATATTGGATGAAGTTTTTCAGTAACTTCTTGCCTCAATTAAGACAATCATATTAGAAGGAGGTATTCATTATGAATACAAATTTACCATCAAATGGAAATAATAAACCTATGACTGAAATGGAAATGATACATATTATTAGTGGTGAAGTAATTAAAAAAATACTAATGATATAAAAAGAATTGCGGATTGATGTAGAAAAGAATGCTCAAACTTTAGAATTACACAGAAAATATATTATGGTAGTTTAAAAAAATAAAAATAGATAGGAGAATTAAAAAAATATGAAAAAAATTACTAAGGAAACTTTAAATGTATTAAGACCGAATGTGGTTAAAAAAATGACTTGCTATATATAGCAAGTGTATTATCTTATATTGATGAAGTGGTTACTCAAACTTATGGACCGTTATCAGGATATATTGCAAGTATTAAAGGTGCAGCTGATAAAGGAACTAGAGAAATTACTTATACCAAAGATGGATTCAGAACTTTATCCAATATGAGCTTTTAATTCTATGATAGATATAGATATATTAAATATGGTAAGAAAATTAGCAGATAAAATTAAAAGAGCAAGTGGAGATGGTTCTACTACTGCGGCAAAGGTATTATATGGTATGGTTAAAAATGCGGCTGAGTATATATTGAATGATGATAATTCGTATGATGTAAGAATTAATGCTCCAAAGGCTGTAGAAATTATATTGGATGAATTAAAGAAATCAGTAGAGAAAAGAACTCATAAGGTAAGTTCAGTTAAAGATATTTTTAGATTGTGCATTTATTGCATTAAATAATGATGAATCTTTAATGGGACCATTCAGAGAAATATGTGATGATATTATAGAAAAAAAGAAATAGATATTAATGAAGGAGTAGAGATAGGAGTATTTAGATCTTTAGGAGAAAAAAACTACTGTAGATAAAAAAATCCAGGATTTAATCTAGGAGCATATTCATTTATAGGCAGACCTATAGATTATACATTAAAGAATACAAAGGTAGTATTATTTACTAATAATTTCAGTATGGATTATAATAATTTCATATTAAAGACATTAATTACAGATGCTCAAACTATAGGAGAGCAATCTGGAATACATACTTTATATATGGTAGCAGGTATGGATAATACTTCTAAAAGAGAATTAAGTAAAAGTAATGAAATCTTTTGAAGAGGCTGATAAAATTCTATATTGTAATTTTATAGAAGTACCTTATATATATGATGCATCTAATTATAAAAGAGAAGATTTATGCTATTTCCTAAGAGTAGATGAAATTAATATAAATGACTTTATAGAAAAAAAGAGATAAGATAGTAGATCCTCAAGTAGATAATAAAGATAATGACTTGATTGCTAAATGGAGAGTAGCTGTAAATGAAGAAGGAGAATTAGTAGATCCTTTAAAAAGGATATAGAGATTATCAAGATGTACTTGCTAAGCAATTTGAAAAAAAGGTGTATTATGTAATGTAAAAATACACTCATGGATTAGGATTAACTATTACTCCTTCGGATGATATTAAGCAAGATAATACTGCTTATCAGAAGCATATAGAGAAATTAAATGAAATAGTTAATACAAGCAAGGAAGCAGATTTAATAAGAGTAGCAAAAGAAAGATTAATGTATATGAAAAAAATAATTATTATACTATCTATGTAGGGAAGAAGAGTATCAGATGAAGATAGATTATTTGATGCTTATAATGATGCAGGTAGAGCAATAACCGCTATGATTAGAAATGGATATCATATGGGTGCAAGTGTAGGTGCTTTATATATATTAGATGATATAGAAAATGGAATTAATAATAAATTACTAGATGTAAATAGATTAATGAGCAATGCTGATAGTAGAACTAAATCTATTCTTAAATCTGCTAAAAAGATAATTGAATTAATGATTGTATCATTTATGGATATAGTTCCTTTATTATATTATCAGGATGTAGATACTAGAACTGCATTTAAAAACTGGAATTATAAATAGTGAGGATATGACTGTAAATGGAACTCGTGTAATAGCACCTGTTAATACTGATACAGAAATTATATCTACAGTTTTATTGCAATTTTCTCACCTGTTCAGTTCACTAATGTTTGAACTTGATCATCCTGATGATGTATTTATTATTAGTAATTCTACTCAAGATATAATGAAAAAAATTAATGGAGATAATACTCCTAGATATTCGTATCCTAGTAAAAAAAGAAAAATAAGCCTGTATTAGAAGAAGTTACTCCTGCATACAGTTTAGAAAAAAAGAAATAAAAACCAGTTGAAGAACCGAAACCAATAAATAAAGTTCCTGATAAAAAAAGAGGAAGCAGTAAAACGTAATTTTGAAGAAAGAAGCAATAAAAAGATTTACTATAGCATCAAATGATGTAAAAAAACAGAAAATAGTAATGATGATGAATTTGCTAAAAATGAAAGCATTGATAGATGCAGATATAGAAAAGCATAAATCAATCTCAGCAGTAGATAAGGCTTTATTAAATACATTTGAAAAAAAGAAACTGGTAAATCTGTAGAAGATAGTGTAGAAAAAAATTTAATAAGTCTATGGAAGAATATTACAGTTCTACTGAAAAGGAAATCAGAAAAGATGATAAGACTGGTGTAGGGATAGAAATAGAATATCCTAAAGGAATTACTCAAGATGATTTAGAAAAAAATAAAGAAAGGAGAGTTTAATAACTTATGATTACTCCTGAAATTATTTTTAAATGGTACATTAGAAAACAATGTAAAGGTAAAAATCCTGCTATTATTTCTTTTCTAATTTTAAATTTAAGAAAGGATATGAATTATGGACTTTTCTGCCAAGAACTTTTTATACTAAAGGTTATCCATTATTTATTTTATTAGATAGGAGAAATCCAAAAACTAATATAAAATGGATACCTGATTCTATAGATAATGCTAGAATTACTAAAATGCAATATATTAGAAAAGGGGATTACTTCAGAGTACATTGTGAAACTAAACGATATGAAAGAGGTTTTAAATATGACTATAAACTGGATACGGTTTTTACGGAGAAGTATATGGAAAAAAATATACGAAAAAAAGAAAAAAATCGGAAAAAGGACAAGATTAATATGATGATAGATAAAATTAAAGATATGGGATATAAAGTAAATAAAAAAATTATATAATAAATGAAAAAGCCATCTTTAAATTACAAGATAAGATTATTTTTATCCTTATGGGTTTAATAGAAAAAGATTTATGTATATATCCTTATATAAGTATCTTTCTCGCAGTAATGGATAAGTATTACGATATTCCTGTAAATATAGAATATGAAGTAGGACCAAATTTTACTGTAATTAAATGTGATATATTTAATATAAATCACGTTCCTATTGTATTGGCTGGTATGTATAATTTTTATGGAAACTGTAGAGGTAGAAAAAAATGTTCGAAGAGATGGATAATTCCCCATCTCTCTTTTCTTTATTCATTATGGAGAATGAACAATTATATAATGAAGGAAGATATTCAACATTATCTGTAAATGGAGTTCCAGTACCAGAACTTATGTATGATGAATATCAGTTTCTTTCTACTAAATCAGAAGAAGAGATTATTAAGAAGTTTAAATTGACTAAATCATTCTTTTCTGAAGATAAATCATTAGTATTTATTCAAGGAAGAGATGTAAGGAAACTTAATTTTTAAATCACACGACTTAGAATATGATAAGATAGATAATACAGGAATAGATGTATTTAATAGATATATAACGGCAGATGGCAGTAGATCTGTAGCAGTTAATATTAATGATAAAGATGGTAAATCTAAATATGTATTATACAGAATGGTATTTGAATTTATTTCTATATTATTAGATAATGGAAATATTCTAGATAATAATCCCAGATTATTAGTATTCTGGTGCAATATACATGATGTAAATACATTCAGTCCTGAATGGATAGATGATAATATACTTAATAATCAGGAAAGTATGAAAATATACTTTAAAGATTTTTAAAAATATTAAATATAAAAAAATTATTAGATGAATTTGAGAATTTATATTCAGATGTGGATATATTAATACATTGCATGATATCTCATGAATTATTATTTTCACTAGATGAATTGCAGGAAGAAATAGTTAATATGATGGAATTAACATTTGAAGATTTTTTTAAAAAAATGTAATACATATATGTAATATATTATATAAAAAAACCTATTATAAAGGAAGAAGATGAAGAAGATTATTATATAGAAAGGGAGGATGAATAATTATGGATACTAGAGATCAGATACCCAAATCTAATTTCTATGTAGTAATACGTAGAAGAGAAAGAGATGGAGAATTTATATTAGAATTTAAACCTATATATGTTAATGAATTCGGAAGATGGGATAATAGACGTACTGAAAAATAGCAGAGTTTACTATATTAAATTTAATAATGCACAAGATTTAAAAATCTACTATGGAGCAAGTAATAGATTATCTATACGAAAAAAATCTAAATCTAACTCTATTTATGATTATCTGAAAAATAGAATTAGACCATAAAGGAATAGTAATGTAAAACCACATTCTTCTTTAATGTCTATATGGGGAAGTATAATTGAATTACTATATCAATTAATAAATAAAGGAATATTTCTAGAAAGAGAAATAAATTATAAAAATATCTACTGATACTACTTATCCATATGACGGAGAATAAATATAATTTTTGCCACTCCTATTATGGAGTGGCATATATTTTTAATCTGCTAAAAAAACGATTCAGATATATATTATATACTGGATATATAAATAAAAAAATCGAAGGAGATGATTTAAATTGAATAGGCTAAGAAAGATATTTGAAAAAAATAAAAATGGAATTATCACCCATACATTACATGAAAGAGATACTGATATGCTTAATATTACATTTAAAGATGTGACTACTGGGAAGAAAACTTTTTACAGGTTAAATAATCCTAAAAACAGGATTTATATAACCAAGGAGAAGAAGCCTAAAGAATGGCACCAATACGAAAGAATAGAAAATCTAAAAAGAAGTTTTTTTGTAAATGAGAAGTTCAAGGAATATGGAATTGCTAGAGAATTAGGATTAAAAAAAGTTTAATGAAATGGTTAAAAAAATAAGGAAATTTCTTCTAAAGATATATATCTTAATAAAAGATTATATGCGGCTGATATAAAATTATCAGATAATACTATAAGGGAATTTACTTTATTTCATACCAAAAAGAAGACCTGACGGTTTCTTTTGTACATGATATTCCTATTACACGTAAATTTCATTTAGGAGGTTTAGATATAGAAACTGATATTAATGTATCAGATGATCCTTTGGAACAGCCAGTTATTCTAAATACGTATGTAGACGGAGAAAGAAAGAAGATAATTACGTATGCTTTAATTAATGATGAATATAAAGGTCAAAAAGAAGTGATGGATAATATAGAGGAATATTCTAAATATTTAAAAAGAATTTTTAATTAATCATATAAAGGAAATATCCTTTGGAAGTAATGAAACTAAAGCCCGGCAGGTTAAGGATATACTTTTTACCATATGTAGAGGATTTTACATTTGAAGTAGTATTTACTAAAAAAACGAAGTAGAAGTAATTAAAGGATTGAATAAGAGAATATTTAATGGATTAAATCCTGATTACTTATTAATTTACAATGCTCAATACGATATTAATCATATGGTAAATAGATTAATTAAATTAGGGAAAAATCCTTATGATATGTTTGAATATAAAGATTGTGGAGAATATCATTATATAAATACTAAAAACCAAAAAGGCAGATCCTACTGAAAGATTTCATTTCTTTGACTTTAGAAATCCTACAAAGGTATTAGATCAACTTTTAGTATATTATCAGTTAAGAAAAGGAAAAAAATGTTTAATAAGTATTCTTTAGATGCTACTGCTAAAAGAGAATTAGGAATAGGTAAATTGGATTACTCTACTATATGTAACTATATAGGAGATTTTCCATATGTAGATTATAAATCTTTTCTTACATATAATATTGTAGATACAATTACTATGCTTATGATTGATTTAATTACAAATGATATATTTAATATAGTATATAAAAGATTTAAGGCTACAGTAGACTGGAATAATATTACTAGAAGTATAGCGAGAACTTCTGCTGTATTTGATTTCTATCCTTTTCTTGATGGATATGTTCAAGGTAACAATATTAATAAATTGCTGATTGACTTGCCTGAATATAAAAATAAAGAAATTGGTGAGAGGCAATCAAGGATTAAAGGAAGTTATAGACAGGTTAAAGACTACTGCTCATAGTAAAAGAGAAGATAATCCTTATAGAATTACTGGAGGTTTAGTTACTACTCCTAATTTAATTTCTGATAAGATTAAAAAGAAATAATATATTTAATATACCTATAAAAAGGATATGCCAAATTTAGATTATTAATGGATTATGATGCTACTTCTCATATCCATCTAATATGCAAGTAAATAATTCATCTGTGGATACATTATATGGTAAATTTAGATACATAGATAAAAAAAGGAATTATCAGATACAGACAGCAGAAAGATTGCTTTTAGCAATGATTAATAGAAATCCAGTTTCTATAGGAAATACGATGTACAATCTTCCTAGTATGAATGAGATTATAAATGATTACTATAATATAAATCCTGAAAAAGAAAAATTAATTTAGATGATTCATTTATAAATGATGAAGCTATTGATATTGATGAATGCAGTATATCTAAGAAAAAAATACTCAAGAGATATGCTCATTCTTTTATCAGGCTTATAAAACTACTTATGATGACAAGGATATTAAAGCAGGAAAACCTGAAAATAAATTATTCTTTACCAGCAGTAAAAAAATAAAAATATCTTTTTCTTATTTCTCTACATTAGTAGAAATAGAATCTGAGATTCCTATATCTGAATTATTAGGTATAAAGCAGAAAGGATTTTTATGTGCAAGAAATACTAAAAGAGTTTTATATAATAGAAATGAAGATTATAAGAAATATATACTGCCAAAGAAAGAAAAAAATTTACACCTTTTATTAGTAGGAGAAGGAAAAATTAAATCCTGATCAGATAGAGGAATTATCTAAAAAAAGGATATCAGATAGTACATTTAAGATTACTTAACCAGTATGAATTAGATTGTACATATTCTTTATTCTTTAATAATTTTGATAAAGATAAGGATATAGAATATAAGGTATATGATATTAAAGAAGATAGCAATTTATTTAAAGTAGTATTTTCTTATAATAAAAATAATTGCTAAAAACTAACTTTACCGTTCGACAAAGCGTCGTAGCATATAAAAAAATAAATTTATTAATCCGTATAATTAATTATACGGATGTATTATTATAAATGAAAGGAATGATTATTATGGTTAATAGAAACGAAATACTTGAAGAGATTAGACTTCTAAATACTGACAGGGAATATATAAAGGATTATATTTCGCATGTTTCTGAAAAATTTTTTTCATTAAAAAGGAGAAAGATAAAATAAATGAAGAAATAGATAATGACTTTGATTCAATGATTTTATTTTTTTACGGTTCTAAATGAAGAAAGCAGAAATTATGGAGATAAAGTAAATGATGCCTACAAATGGTATAGATATGCTTGTAAGTTTATCAATGAAATAAAAAGAAAAATAAACGTAAAAAAACGATATACCAGATAAAGTTTTAAATCTTAATCTTTTAGAGTGTAATTTGATAGATTGCTTCAGAAATGATTTCTTTATTGATGGAAATGTTCATGGAATACTGGATAAGGAAACTAGAGATGGTATTATGAAAGAGGCTGAAGAAAAGGATAGACCAGTAATTATAGATGAAGAAAAATAAAGAAACTGTTAAAGAGAAAAAAATAGATATGGTAAATCATCCTCCTCATTATCAAATATGTCCAGGATTAGAAGTAATAGATATCATAGATAATGTAACCGAATGGTTAGGATTGACTGGAAAAAGAAGCCTACCACTATACTCAGTTATTAGGATATATATTAAGATATAAAAAAGAAAAAAATGGCAAAGAGGATTTAGAAAAAGGCAAGATTCTTTTTTTAAATAGAATGATAGAAAAAAATATGATGAATATAATAAGTAAAGGAGAATAATAAATGGCGGAAAAATAATAAAAATAAATGATAATAAAAAAATCATCTGTATTAAAGAAATTGCAAAAAAATAATGAGCAGATTACAGGTGAACTGGATGGCTTACTCAAAAGCTACAAAAAGGATATGGTTTAGTTACTAAAGATAATATAATAGATCCTGATATTACTGATATAGTTACTAATAGAAACAGCATGGGGGATTCTTCTTCTATGAGTGATGACTTATTCTCTGCTAAAGGAACTGATAAATTCTCTGGATTTAATATTTCAGATATAGTGTATTCAGATTTAAAAATCTAGAAATACAAAGGATTTAATGATAGAAGATCTGATTAAGCCAAGAATAGTTAAAAAAATCTAGAATATAATTATATATTAAATAATATGGTAGAGATGACTAATTCTTTAGATACTTTATCAGAAGATGTAGTATTTCCTAATGTAAGTCTGGAAAGTGGAATTGAACTTACATTTGTAGGAAATAATGCAGAACTTGCTGGAGAAAGGGATTCTGACTTAATTAAATATTTCAGACCTAATGAAGATATACTTGCAAGTATAAGAAGTAAAAAGATTATTTAATTTTTGATATAGATGAAGTAGTAAAGGAACTTGTATTTAATCTTGCTACATATGGATATCAGATAGCATACACAATGCCTTATAAAGCAATAATAAATGATTTATTATATAATAATCTTAATGATAGAAATCCATCTAATATGTATACTTCAAAAAGGATTTTTTTAAATAGTACCGCAGGTAAATCAGAAAGTATAGAAGATGTAACTGCATTTGCTGAAAGTTTCTATGATAAATTTGATAATATTGTAAGTGATAATAATATGAGAATTGCTAAAGAGGATTTTTGAAATAACTAAATATGCAAAAGAGCATAATTTTAAAAATAAATATAGGAGAAGAAGCAGATGAACTTAATGAAATATTTACCAGTAAGCCTTTATTCTTTTCAAGAGGTAGATTATGTAGTAAATATGATAAAGGAAGATGCTGATTTATTTGTAGAAGATAATATAATAGCGGCTGGAGAAGATACTGAAAAATAATGGCTCTAATATGTATGATATACTAAAAAGGAATAAAAGAGAAGAAGCAGAAAAAAATTCGTTATAGATAATGTAAAAGGATGTACATTTGAATTTCTTGATATTAATAAAGTACAGCCTATATTTATTAAAGATGAATTATTAGGAGTATATGTAGTAGAAAGTATTCCTGAAGCACAGAAATATAAATTAGGTAATTCTCTTACTAATATAATAAATTCTTCTCAAATAGATGATGGATTAAATTTAGGAGATAATTATAGAAATCAGATAAGAGATATATTATTTAAAGATATAGAAGCAGTATTACGTAGAAATATTTCTAAATCCTTTTTTTAAGAAATAATCCTAATTTAATAGAAGATATAGAATGGCTTTTTAAATACTAATGGTATACACGATATTACACAAAATAAAATCAGATTTATACCTAGTGAATATCTGACATTTTTTAAACATGGACCTGGGTTACTAGGTCAGTCTATGCTGAATAAAACTAAAGTATATGCTTTAATGCACATACAGTTAAATAAAGCAGAGGCACTTAATAAAGTATTTCTTAATAAGGAAAGATATAAAGTAAGTGTAAATGATACAGGAAGTGTAGATAGCAAGGAAGTAGTAAATAAAGCAGTTAGTGCTGTAAGAAATGCTATTCCTAGACTTACTGATATAGGAATACCTGATACTATGACTGATTCTATATTAGCAAACTATCAAACTGTAATTGTACAGAAAGATGGAGAAGGAAATGAAAGTTTTGATGTATCTTCTATGGGATTAAATGAACCTAGGGATAATAGTGAATATTTAAGATATTTGCGAAATCAGGCTACTATGGCTTTAGGATATCCGTCTGATATGCTAGATCCATCTCAAAATATAGATTTTGCCAAAAAGATAAGCCATATAAATCTTCGTACTCAAAGTAAGATAATAAATATGCAGAAGACTTTAGAACTTCCTTTATCTGAACTGTGTACTAAACGTTTGCAGTTTATGACTGGGTTAGAGGGAATAGAAGTCAAAGTATCATTTGCACGACCTAAACCTCTTTCTGATACTACAAGTGTTGAATCATTAGATTTAGTACAAAGAAAGGTTGAGATGTATGAAGTATTAATAGAAAATAATACGGAAATTAAAGATAATGAAAAAGGCTATTATGAAAGCTAAATTAGCCAAGAAACTTTTAAGTGAATTTTTTTAGATATGGATGTTTTAGATGAAACATTACATAATACTATAGTGGAGGGAACTGAAATATGATTTTTAATAAACTGTACAAATATGGCAAATAAAAAAATATTATTAATGAAAATTATATTAATATACGTACTATTAGTATAGAATTTAGTAATAAAATGTTAATGGATGATGATTTAATACGTACTATAACTGATTTTACTGAACCATTGCTTCATCAGGAAAAAGTCTGTATTATTTATATTAAATGCTTTAGATGAGGCATTAGTTAATATGGAAAAATGATCCTGACGGACAAATTAGATACAGAATGTTTGTAATGCTATTAAGAGGATTAATATCGGCAGGGTCATGAAGTATTAATATATGATGTAAACGGAGTAAATCAGGAAATGATAGAAATTTCTAAATTAGATGGAGTATCTGTATATGATAATGATGTAAATCTATTAAAGGCTATTAGAGAAACTACCGAAGGAACTACTAATGAAATAGCCGAAAGAAATGCAGAATATGCAGATAATCAAGATGCTATATCTATAAAAAAATAATACAATGTAATAAAAATACACTACCCGTACTGGGTAGTGTATATCTTTATTCCTCTACTCCTAATAATTCAAAAAAATTTATTCAGATTTTCGTTTAATCTATTAAATATAGATTTATATTTTACAAAAACTCATTATTTTATTTGTAGTGCTTTCTTTATAGTATTCGTTTCTTAAATAAGTTTCATATAAGGATAAAAGTAGTTTTGTAATTTTCAATCAGTTCATTTGCTTCCTTTCCATATTCAGAAGTTCCTATATTACTGGAAAGTATTTTCTCTAAATCGTTTTCTCTAGCCTTATAGAATGAACTCATATTTTTTCTTAAATCTCCTACAAGTTCTTTTTGGCTATCTTCTATGTCTGCTAAAGGATCTTTTATTTTAGATTGATCTCCATCTTCTCCATCACCTGAATCATCTCCGAATCCATCATCAGAGAAATTATCATCGAAACCTCCTGAATCTTCTTCTTGACCTGCATCCTCAGAAGTATCATCTTGCGTATCTTCTACTGGTCCATCTTCTCCTAATTCCCCTGATGGAATATCTTCTTCATCTGCTTCTCCAAATGCTTTCATCATTGTTTCATACATTAGAAAAGATTCCCCAGCGGCTAATCTGTATTTCTTATATAAAGTAACATTATTCTGTACAGTTAAAGATTCCTTGGACTTTACTACATCATCTGAATTTATCATATAGTCAAATAAATTTATAGGAGAGAACCAGTTATATCCTTGACTGCGAATAGGTTTCCATGCCATTTCTTTTTCTTTCCACTACCTATATCCATAGCGGCTATTACCCATTGAGAACAGAAGAATGATTTAAGTTTATCTGCTTCTTTATCTACATCGGTTATATTAAAGAATCCTCTAATAGCATCCGTGAATCCATATCTAGTTCCTTTAGTTTCTTCGTAGAATTTCAATATTTTTTTATAATCATAATCATCACATAATTCGTAAATTACAATTTCACTTTCAGGAGGAATATCATATTCTCCTACACCTTCAGGATATGCCGTATAAGATTTACCATTAATTACTATATCACAATGTGAAAATGGAGAAAAAGTAGCAAGAGAAATTACTACTCCACCGAAAGTTTTACCTTTATGAAATACAAGATAAGGAGTATTTCTTTTTCCATTTAAACTTATTTCTTTTCTGAGAAACGAATTTTGTACTTTCTATCTTTGCGGCTAATCCTCTTATCATACTTTCTAATTTCTCTGTAGCTTTTATTGAAGATATTAGTTTTCTTTCTTAAATCAAATAATCCTTGAAGTTCTTTCTGTAATTGAACTATATTTTTTTGCTAAATGTAAGATCTAATCCTTCACCTGATGCAATATTATTATTTATATTATCCAATATTCTTTTTTTCTATTTCATTCAGTTTTTCTTCTTCTATGTTTTCATTTTCTGAATCAATATCTATATTAGCAATATCTTCAGAAGGCTGTATATCATCTACTTCCTTTTCTTCTTCCGATTTAATTACTCCAATAGGGTCATTAGATTTATCTATAGATGAGAAATCTGAATAATCTTCTTTAAATGCTTTTAAATTATTATTATTAGAAGGTGTATTTAAAAAAATCCAGAATTGAACTCATTTAATACTCACCTTGCCCTTCCATCTTTTTGGCTTCCCTATCTCTAAGTTTCCTATTATAAGCGGTATCCAGTTTCTGTAAATCAGTTTCGTATTTCTCTATTATAGTTTCTATTCTGCTTGCTACATTAGGATTGTCCTGATAATCTTCTAACTTATCTTTAAAGAACTGCAATTCTCTAGAATACACTTTTTCTAATATATTTATATTCTCTATCTTCTAAAAATATTCTTAGTAATTCTTCTTAATAAGAAAGTAGTTACTCCTCCTATAATAGCCAGTACAGGATTTAAGAATATTGCTAAAGTTCCCCAGTAACTATTCCTAATAAAGCATCTGCAATTCCTCTGAAGAACCCATTTTCAAATGAACCTTTATCAATCTTGGCTTTTTCCTTAGTTACTCTTCTGAAAAAAATTCATTAGCTTCATCCATAAATCTTTTTATTTTATCAGCAAATGTAGAATTAACTTTATATAAATCTCTCATACTGGAATCTTTTATAATTTCTTCATCTTCTTTAAATCCATAAATAGAATGATATCCTACTCTTTTAACTCCATGTATTATAGGGAAATCATATGATTCAGAAACAGATCTATATACTTTCTCCTCTACTAATTTATTATCCTTTAAATCCATTTTCGTTTCTTCTTTATATATTTCTGAATTTAAAGGAATAAATTTTTTTCATCTAGAGATATTTTACCTATATATACATCCCCATTAGGATTAGCATATCTTACTACTACAGCCTTATACTTATCTGATGACAGAAATTCTTCCCTAGAAACTTTATCATAATTTAATCCATCTGTACATAGAATATAATCAAACTGACCAGGATCATTTCCATCTATATGAACTATAGGCATATCAGGGTATGAGAATTTATCATCATAATCTACATTTACTATTCGCTGATCCATACCTAATGCTTTGACTACCTCTTTTAATTTTTTTCTCCGTCATCCCTATATTCGTATTTTTCATTAGGTATAGAAGAAAGTATCCTATTAAATATAATATCTCCAGGAGTAAGATTATGTATTAATATACTTACTAATTTAGATATAAAACTGCTATCCATATCCATTAATTCTATATTATAAACTTTATCATAACTTGCCAGTTTACTTGCAAATGGAAGTACAAGCACTTTAATATCATTCAAACTTTCTACTAATACGAATGGAACTTCTATAAAAAAATATCCCTTTATAATTATCTCCTGAATATAATAATACACTTATACTATTTATATAAGGAGATATATATCCATACCCTAAATTAAACTTAGTACATTCTATCTCATATGTAGAAACTCCTAATACAGAAAAATCCTTTTAATCCCGTTATTCTCATCAGGATTAATATTATACACATAATTTAAAGAATTTATCTGCGAAAATAAATTCCTTTAATTTATCCAGCACCTTATCCATATATTCTGGATTATCCTTTTTGGTTCTACTACTCTTAAATGTGCATTATTTAAATAAATCCCATCTACTGAGAATATTCCTACATTATCACTCAGGAATGTAAAGTATCTCTCTATCGAAACTCTTGCTGATAGAGGCATATTAGTATTATTAAATACTGGTTTCATAATTTCATCACTGCCTTTCTTAAATTTAAAAAAATTTCGTTTTACCGAATACCACTCAAAGAATCTGTCTGTGCCATAAAGACAGATTTTTGTAATTTTTATTTATATATTACTTTATATAAAGAAAAAAATATAATAGAAAGGAAGATAAATAATATGATTAAAATTTTTAAAAAAATTAATTCAGAAAAAGTTGCTGACTTTGCAGAAGCAATAAGAAATTACGGACCTTTAGAATTAGCCATACATGATAAAAAAAGTTAAAGCTATCTTTTTTTGAATCACGATGCTTACAGAATAAATGTTATCAGAAGTGATGGTGTAGACCATACTGTAAAAAAATTGCAGGAGAGATATTTAAATTAAAAAAACTCCTCAATTATTCTCTATACTTATTAAAGTATATAATATGAAATTCGTATCATATTTCGGTAAGTCTGAGGAAGATCAATATAGAGGAGATATTTACGATTATGTATATGATGCATTATCATATGACGATAAAGGTAAATGGACTGTATTAGTTCATAAAGATACATTCGATTTATTGGAAAGATTATTTCCTAATAGAAGTAGAGAAATGATTAAATCTCATATATTGCAAAAAAATAGATTTATATATTTCCAAACGTACGGAGAGAGAAGTCGAAGAATTAAAAAGGAATGGTTTACTGGAATCTATATAAAGTAATGAATACTAGAAAAAGATTTAGGTATTAATTTTACTATTAACAGTAAGGAATTTTTCTGCTTTTATCTAAATTATTTATTATAGATTTTATGTATGAAACTTTAATGAATAAGGAATCTTTACTAGATAGTAATATATTATATTCTTCATCTGCTATTAATGAAAGAATGGAGCAAGTTATATTATTATTAGATAGTATAGGAAAGTTTGCATTAAATTTCTCTAAATTTAATTCTGTACTTACTACTATGAGTTTGTGCTTACCTAGATTTGGATTACCTACATATCTGGCAAATAATTTACTGGAAGAAAAATATCTTAAAAATAATGTATCTAATAATATAGGATTTAATTACGTAGATGCTATATGGGAAAAAAGATATGAAGTTATTAATAAGATAAAGGAATTTATTTCTTTTCATGATGGTGCAGCCGCTTATCCATTTGGAGAAAACTTCATTAATGGTCAAGGTGTAGGAAATGTAATGACTGCTTATCAGCAAGGATGTCCAGAACCTGCGATGGAATTTGAACCAGGTCAAGTTGATTTAAGACGTGATGAATATAATAATCCTACATTCGTAGGAGTAAATGTAGATTATAATAATATGTATATAATCTTATTTAGGGATTTAATGCTGGCATTTACTGGAATAAAGGAAAGATGGAATACTGCTAAAAATGCTAATGCTGAAGATATGAATAAAGATTTAATATTGAAAGATCTGAAGGATTTATATAATAGAGTATTAGATGCAAGATACAGATTAAGAGGAGGTAATAGTGATACGGTAGATTTGGATTCTTTAGAAGATCAGATTTTTACACTTACTACAGAAATTCAAAATTACCAAACTACAGGAGCAGTTGCAGAAGCATTAGGTATAGGAGAAGAAATGAAAATTCCTGGATTCATTACTGATTTTATTAATAATAGGAAAGAAATAAAAGAAAAGAAAAAGGAAGAAGCTAAGGAAAGAAAGAAAGCAATTAGACAGGAGAAGTTAGAAGAAAAGCAATTCCGAAAAGATGCTGCAAGAAAAAAACTCCATGCTAAGATTGACCGTGCTAAAAAGAATTTTATGATAGATTTATTTAAAGTTCTAGATTCTATACCATCTATGGGAATACTTCCTGGTACTGCTGATTTGGCTAGTAAGATAGAATCTAATATGTTTGCTAGAGATCAGAAGAAAAAAGATAGAGAAAGAGAAAAGGCAGAATGGAAAGAGCAGTTAGGTCATAAAAATAATTATGATACCAAACACGAATATAAGTCTGCCAGAAAAGCATATCTAAAACCTAAACGGGAAAGAATAGGCGGAAGAGAAAGTTTCTACGGTTATTTATCTTTAAAAGGATATACTACAGATGAATTATTCAGATACGATACAGTTGCTGGCTTTCAGAAGGAGTAAAGGAATTCGTAGGAGATAAGATAAAGATATTCGTATTAAATGGAGTATTAAAGAGAATTAGCAATGAGAAGCATACTTTCTCTCCTGGGGAAAAAGAAGAAGATAAAAGAGAAAAATAGAGAAGATATATAATTCTACCAAAAAAATAAAGAAGTAAAGAAATTAGCACGTAAGATAATTAATCTTGTATCTGGTGAAAAATAATAATTCAGGATTATCTAGTAATACTATTGGATTAAAAGAATCATTCGGATTAATGAATGAAGCACATAAAAAGAAATTATGTATTAAATGTAATAGGAAATATAGATAATATATTGAATAAAGTAAATCCTAATATAAGAGAAAATGTAATATTAAATTTAGGAGAATCTTTTGATGGATATTTATCTAAAAAACAAAAGGATATATTAAAAAGAAAGCTGGATGATATAAAAAAGCAGCATTAAGTCCGTATGGTGAAAGATATGAAGAAAATGGCGGAGTATTTGAACTATATGGACCAGAGGAAAGAGCATTTAGAGAACCTAAAGATGTGGTTGCATTATGCTATAGACTAATGTGGAATTTAAAAAAATACAGGAAAGGTAGATAATTTCTCTCAAATAAGCAAGATAAGTTTTGCTAGTATAAATTCCAAACTATATGGATATTTTACTACTTCTAAAGGTAATTTCCTTTTCGATTTATCCAAAGTATATACAGATATTCCTAATACATTAGATAATAAAGATATAGATGTATCTCCTGAAGATCATAAAATACAAGTATTAGTAAATAAAGAACGTGGTATTATTACATCTGCAATCAGTAAAAGCTGGAAATAGTTCTAATTCATCTTCTAATACGGAAAAATAATAATACAGATAATAAAGAAGAAGATACAGAAGAAGTTACTGCAGAAACAGTTAAAGATGAAATAATCGGAAATGATAATGTAGATGAAGAAAAAAAGGAAGAAGTATTGGATAAATTTGAAGATAATATATTAGATAAATTTAAGAAAAATAGGTTTATCTATATTTAATAGAGGTACTAAAGAGGAAGATAAATAATATGACACGAATCGCCTCAAGATATTTACAGTATCATATAAGATTCTTCACCTTAGTGATATTGTATTAAAATAGTAGATTCCTAATATACGGAAATATGTATGAATATATTTATCTTTGTGGCAGGAGAAAAATACATTAGATCATATTTATTTAGGATGTGTAATATTAAATAAATAAATGAGAGGAGATAAAATACGATGATTAAAAATTCGTTAGAAACCATAGATATTAATGCTATGGAGAGCAAAAATGCGAAAACATTATTTGGCATCGCAGAAAGTATGACTTCGTACGTTCAAGGACAAAACTATGGATTGTCAAGATTCGGAGAAGCAGCTATTGAACGTGTAAATGGAGATCATATGACATCATTGGTTAAAGCTTTAGCAGATAGAGCATTTATGAAAGAAAGAGTAGCGGCTGCAGAAGGTGCAGGTCTTACTACTAATGGTTCAGTAGCGGCTAAAGTAAGAAATGATTTGGCTAATAAATCTAAAAAAGAATATATAGCAAGAGGAGAAAACTTCCTTAGACAATCTCAACATTCAGGAGGTGTGCAATCTGATATTACTACATATCAGCAATTATTCCTTACAGCTTTGATTCAAGGTACTGTATCTCCAGTATATTCAAAAATATTTAAAACTATTGTAGATCCAAGTCCATTCATTATGAGAAGCATCTCATTTCCGAAAATCATTGACCATAATGGAAATGCGGCTCCATTAATTGATGTAATTAATGATAATAAAAAAATCTTGGAACTTACAGCTGGAGCAGGTGCTAATATTAAATTTACTTTACCTGTAACTAATAAAAATATCGCATTGAATATTTTAGATGAATACAATCGTCAATTAGGTACAGCAAAGAGAATTAATACTCCATTTAATTATATCAATAGAGGATTTAAAATTGTATCTATGATGTATGATGATGGGTCAGGAGCAATCGAAGTACCTATTAATGCTACTTCTACAGAAAACCATACTCAGTCTGGAGAAATTTCTGATTCAGTTGGTGTAATCAATATTCCTTTAAAAGGAGAAAAACCTGGAGATCCTGATATCAATATTTACGGAAGAATCTTAATTGATGGAGATGTAAATATTTATGTATCAGACGATAAAGTTAAATCTTTAAAGATTCAATTTAATTTACCTCCAGTTGGAATTCAAAACCCCTACACTGTGCAACACATTAATTCTAAATACCAAGAACCTATTACACAAAATGCTAAGGCTTCTTGTACATTGAATGAAATGTTCTTAGATGACCATGTGTTCTATGTAGGTAAAGATGCATTAGAATTGTTTAACACCGAAGTGTTAAGAATTACAAATGCACAAAAAGATGCTTATGCATTAAAAGTAGTAGATGATGAAATTGCTGAACAAAAGAGTATGGTTAAGAAACCTTATGAAAATGGATCAGCTTTCTTTGAAGGTGCTACTAGAAAAGGACTATTCGAAGATACATTAGATATGAACGTAGCGGCTGAATTGCTTAGATTGAATGATGCTACTACAACTGCTAATAACTTGATGTTAGCACAAAGACTATTTAAATTATTAAATAGAATTGATATATTTATGAACCCTGAAGAAAGAAACTTTACATTGTATTCTGCAAGTACAGCAGTTCAATGGTTAAAAGATGCTTATGGTAATAATGTATCTAAATTCAATATTGTAGGTAACTCAGGAAATGAAATTGCAGGAATTAGTACATTATATGATGTAATCAGATGTAATATCGGAGAATTATATAATGTAAACTATGTGGCTACAAATAGAATTAGATCTGAAGTAACTAAGAAAACAAATGCTGATTATCCTGGATCTATTCCAGCTGGTAAATCTGCAATGGTAGAAAGTTATGATATTTATGCTATTCCAGCATTTGAAGATACTAAAGATTCTATGATTATGATTTCTGGTAAAGAAATTTTGTCTGAAGGAACTGGAACTGCAGAAGATCCTGCTAGTACATCTTTGAACTATCAACATAGATTTGATTTACTTAAATTTAATAAAGTATTAGGAATTATGAAAATGATCGAAATTCCTACATCTTTTGTACAATAATAAATATAAAAAAATTAGAAAGGAAGTATTAATAAAATGGCTATAAATTTTAATGACTATTTAAAAAAATGACTGGATTGGGTGAATCAGCCCAATCACAAGTAAAAGAAGAAGAAGAAGAAATGTAAAACCAGGAAAATTTAATCCTATAGCATTCGCAGAATCATATTCTTATGCTATTCAAGATGGAAGAAGAATGAGATTATCTGGAATCGCAAATCAAAGAGAAGCATCAAGAATTACTGCTAGAGGAGAAGCTGGATTAGAAGATGCTAAACAGTTTATTAAAGATAAATCTAAACAAGCATGGGAATTCTTGAAGAAATTATATGAAAAAGTAATTAAATTCTTTACTGAAACATTAAGATATTTAATGTCTAATGAAAGAAAATTAGGAAAGGCTATAGTTAAATTAAAAGCCGCTAAGAAAACTAAAAAAGATAAACTCACAATTCCTAGATTTACAGGTGTAAAAAATAAAGGTGAGTCTTATCTCGGATATGGTGAAATGACTGATACAGAAATATCTGCCATTGAAGGACAAATGAATGGTTTAATAGATGAAAGAAATGCTGCTAGAACAGATGCAAATCGTGCTAACGCTTCAGCTAGATGGGAACGTGGAAAAGCCGCTGCTTATAAAAATCAACGTGATCAAGCAAGAGAAGGTACAAGAAGAGCAGTAAGTATGTATCAAAATGCTAGAGAAGACGCAAGACAACAATTAGCAGAAAAACAAGCATTGAGCCAAGAATTCAATGATTTTATAGTTCAAAAACAAGAAGACGATAGAGTAGCGGAAGAAATTGTATTAGATATCGCAAATAAACTTACTGATACTTCGAACCAATTAGATGCCGCTAATAATAGAGCAGATGCAGCTAATGAAAGAGCAAATAGATTTGAAGAAAAATGGAAGAAAGCAGAAGCACATATAAAACAAATGAAGCAAAGTGTTAAAGAAGAAAAACCTATTTTGAAGAAAGCCGCACAAGCTAGTACAGTAGGTGGTAAGGCTATTATTACTACGATTCTTTCTGACATCTTCGATAGATCTAAGAAAGCGGCAGATTTGATTGTTGCTCAGAAATCTTTAGAAGAAGGAAATGATGAAGCATCAGCAATTGTAACAGAATTCAAAGATTCTGTATCTATCGCAGTTAATGCTGCATTTGATACAGAAAGTGTAGAAGTGGATAAAGCCGGATACTTAGCACTCGTAGATGCTGGAGTTAATTTTCTTCAAGAACTTAAAAATGCTAGAGGAATGAAAGTTATGCAAAAAGCCATAAATGATCTGAAGAAAGAAAAAGAAGCTTTAGAAAAATCTTGGAAGAAAGAATCTAAATCTACTAAAGGTGATGAAGTAAAAGCTATGGAGTATCAATTGAAGAGAGTAGCTTTACAAACTCAAATTAAATTATCTAACTTGTTTATGGGAGCTCAAGACAAAGTAACTGGTAAATTTATAAGTTACTACGGAAGACTAGGAGCAGCAGCTTTAAAAATAAAAATTAAATAAATCACTCATATATATTATATTAATGAAATAAATATATAAGGAGTGATTTATCATGAAAAAAACGTTTTTAAAAAGAAAAAAATGGACAGATTTGCACATTATCTGAAAAACTAAAGAGATGGCTAAAAAATTAGCTAATAAAAATAGGGATAAGATAGAACCCAAAGAAAAGCTATTAGCCGAAAAACTTAAAAAAAGTACGAAAAGAACATAGTTAGCACTATGAGCCTTTATCGTACAATATTATCTACTGAAAAAAAGTAGTCCAGCAACTTTCATGGAAACTATTCACAGGAGTTTATAGATAAGATGAAAAGATTATCTGTAGATACTCCTGAGAATAGAATGGAATTATTGGTAACAGATAGTTTCATGACCGATGAAGAGGCTAGATATTTAGTAGAAAAGTTCGGAATAAAATAATTAAAATTGGCTACCCATTATGGGTAGTCTTTTTTATCCCATATCTTATTATACTTAATAAATATATGAAATTAAAAAAAGCATATATATTATATAAGTGTATAGAATAAAAAAATAAATAAAATAAATTAAATATTCTCAAGGATATATTCTATATATTTAAAATTTACCTTGAGAAAAGAAGGAGAATAAAAAAATGAAAAACTTAATGAAAGACTACCCAAATGTAACTAAGGTAATGAACAACGTTTGGATTGAAAGATTTGAAAAATCTGAAAATACTGAAAAGGTCGAATTACTTTTCGACTATCTAGAAGAAAGATTCTTAGAGGAGTCTAAAAAACTAATTCCTCTTTCAGAGGAATTGATAATAAACGTATTTGTATATTCGAAAAATTGGAAGAATTTCTTCCAAGTAAACTTGGAACTTATCCAGTATAACGCAGGTTGGGAAGTTTATGAAGGAAATAACGAATTCCCAGTCGCTATAGAAGTTGAGATAGAAGATTACTATCTCAACAACGATGAAACAAGAACTCAAGAAAAATTGGAAGACTTTCTTAGAAATCTTCCTGAGAACTTAGATCAATGCTTGATCTAAGTAAAGAAAAAACCAATGGAGTTCAAAAGAACTTAATATAATAAATCCATTGGGATAAGGAGAATGCAATGCTTTGGACAATAGAATTAAACGAAACACAAGAAGTAGTAGTGGACTACTTCGGAATGGAAATAGAAAGTAACTATTGGGATAACTATCTCGATAACAAACTAGATGCGGACGATGATGTTCGCATCTATAGCGAAGTTAAAAGATTGTGGGATGAAGAATCTCACAATCTGCAAAATTTAAAAGAACTTAGAGAAAGGGGGATAAAGGATGGGATAGATTACGTTAATTATCTATTCTTTCAAAAAGGAGTGAAGATGGTTTAACCATCTTCATTTTTCTTTTTCCTAAAAATATTCCTATTGACACCAATACTGCTTGAATATTTACATATATGATTTATATGTATAAATTTTAATAAATATATATTATAAGAAAGGAGAAATATCATTATGGCAATAAGATATTTAAGAGCAATGGGAACTTACGGATTTGGAGAATCGGGTTCTATCGAAGATGTAGTTAAAGGAGAAGATATTCTATCGTTTAATACTAAAGTAATAGATCTTCCTGGACCTACACGAAATGGAATATCGTACCCTATAGATGAATTTAAAGTAGCATTAGGTAGACCTATATTGAATCAAATGCTTGCTACTAGAAGCTTATATGGGGAGCACGATCATCCTATAGATCCTGGAGATATCAAAAGATGGCAAAGAATTGATATGAAGAATACATCTTTTAGATGGGATAAACTGGATATGAGTGAAAATAAGATTTATGGTAAAGTGGTTACTGTACCTATTAATGATAATCTTATGTATAAATGTATTGCTTCAGGAGAATTACCTAGTGTATCTGTTCGTGTACTAGGAGAGATAAACGAAGGTCCTAATATGGGTATGGGAGAAAGTGTATCTTTACATAATATACATTTAGTAACTATAGACTGGGTAAGATATCCTGGTAATCCTGATTCATTCGTTAAAGATGCAAGTTCATTTGAATTTATATCTAAAGCGGCATTTACTAATCCTGAGGCATATGCTTATAAAGGAATTACTGCTACTGCAGAAAGTGCTTTAGTTACATCTGGATTAGTAGAAGCAGGAGAAAAAATTATTCCTGTAGGTAAAGGTATATTTGCTGTAGCAGAAGGATTTACAGAAAAGGATTACTACAATATGAAGAATTTCAGAATTGGATCATTTCTTTAATATGTGTAAGAAAGGAGATGATTTAATATGAATATAAATAGATTAATATCTAATATAAAGAAAGAAAGCGGATTAGATAGATTTCTAGTTACTTCCTATACGGATCATGATATTTATGATATAATAGTAAATGTAGCTTTAAAGGATTATGAAAGATTATTTAAGGCAGAAGTAGAAGCAGGTATAATATCATTGACTGGACAGAGAATTGGACCTGATGTAGTATTACTACCCGACTGGATGGTTAGACGTGTAGAGCAGAGTGATTTAAAAATAGAAGGTATACATTCTATACGATTTACTAATCAATTTATAGATAGAAGTGGAATAGGTCAGTTAATGGGTCATAGATTAGCAAGTATGAGTTTAGAATCTGCTTATACTGGGATATATGAAATGCAAAGATTTGGAAGTAGTGATTTATTTATGAATTATTTAAATTCGTGTCATTATGAAAAACCTAACCGTATTAGATTTATATGGAATAATACTTTACCTGATGGAATGGGAATACAGTTGTCTTTAAGAACTACTATCGCACCTAATCTAATAGGAGTTGCTCAAGGAAGGGAATATGCTTTCTATAATTTGGCTAAATATACAGTAATGTGGATAATATATCAGAATGAGGGTAAATATATAGAAAGTGCTATAGATGGTTTAGAAGTAAGATTAGAAGAATGGCAGTCTGCAGGAGAGAAACGTCAGGAACTGCTACAGCAAATGTATAACCAGTCTATCAGAGATCAGAATGAAGTTAAGGTTTTGGGTGATTAGTATGGATAATAAAATATATGAAAAAATTAGAAATATTAACTATGTATTCTGGATAATAGTAGTTTTATGGATGATGAAATCCAAAGGATGTCAAGTGGATTTACCTAATGTAATGTTTCCTTTATTAGGAATATCGGCTTGCTGGCTTATACATAAGAGGCATACTTCAGGATATTTATTATTCGTACTTGTATCTATAATATATTCAAATGAATCAATACGATATTCATTAGTAGGGGAATATTATTTTAATATAATATTGGCAATATTTGGAAATATAATATTTTTCTTCAGATTCTATATGGCTAAACTTAATTTGATTGAAATAAATAGAATACATAAGGAATCTAAAAAAATATGTAGTAATTATAAAATATGCTGTAGGTATAATATTATTTATATTAACAGTAAACTTTTTACACGATGCAGGAAGTATATTTCATTATTAGAAACTACAAATGGATTTTTTTACTTTTATTAGGATTTATATATGCGTGGTCAGGATATTCTGAAAGAAATCTTTTTCTATTATTAAAAGGATTTATATCATTATACATATGGGTAAATATAGAAGATAGAATTTTTTTATAAGTTTCTTTTGCTTTCTATACTATAAATTATTTAATATCAATAATAGAAACTAGAAATAAAAATAAATTTTAAAAAAAGATATAGATTAGAAAATATTGATCCAGCCACAATGGCTGGATCGTTTTATCTTCATTTTTCAAGTAAATATTAAAAAAATTGCCATTGTATTTCAACCATCATTCGTGTAATATCTAAAGAGATATTTATCTCAAATAATAAACTATTGTATAAAGGAGATGAAATATTAAATGTTTTGTAATAATAAAGCAATAAATTTAGCCGCATTAAATGTATTATTAGCACATACTGATGAGCATAATTTAGTAAATGCAGTATATAATGCTTATGTGGATATAAATTTAAATAAAAAAAGAATACGAAGATACTTTTTAGATCAGGAAGTATTAGAGATAGTTAAAACAGTTAAGACTATATCTAATGACATTTACGAAAAAGGGATTAAAACTCCTACAGAAGCTCAGAGATATTTCTCCATGAGTAATATAGATCCTGAACTAAAAAGAATACGTAACTAATAGTATTGAACATCTATCGGATAAGATGATAGAAGAATATACTAACTATTTTGGATTATCTGCAAATATAGTAGCTATGGAAGATAGTTACAATAAATTAGCCAAGATGTGGGATACGTTTTCTGATTCTTCTCTATCTGAAATAGGTAAGAGGAAATCAGATTTCTTATCTAGTGCAGATGTTTTTTATAAGAATATAACTAAATTCAGGGAAGAAACTGTAAAGACTAAAGATTTCGTAATTGATCCGATGAATGATAAAATGAGTTTTGGTATAGAGCAGTTAGAGGAAGATGTAGTCAAATCAGATAAGAATACTTTATTTACAGGTACGTGGTTCGATAATATTACAGGAGGATTAAAGGCAGAAAGTTTATATATTATTAGTGCAATATCAGGAGGAGGTAAATCTTTATTTATGCAGAATATGGCAGAAGAAATTTCCTGTAATATGAAAAGAGATGATATGACTATACCGACTGGAACCGTACCAGTTTTACTTTATGTAAATTTGGAAATTTCCACTAGGCAGTTAATAGAACGTAGCATTGCATTCCATAAAGGAGATAGAGATTATATATTTTATGGAGATAGCAGAAGACCTCCTGAAACTATAGAAGAAAGAGAAGCAGATAAAGGAGGAATGAGAAAAAGATTAACTGAAATGTATAGAAAAAGTGGAGTTCAGATACCCATAATCTATCATACGGAGAATTCTACTAAAAGAACTTATTCTATAGCAGACTTAAAGAATACTATTTTAAGATATCAGCAGAAAGGATTTACTATAGTAGGAGTATTTACAGATTACTTAGATAAGTTTAAATGGAATCAGGATGAATCTCCTAGTGAAAGAGAAAGAGATGAACCTATTACATTAAAGGCATATGAGCATAAGGATTTAGCCGCTGATTTTAGAATACCTGTAGTTACGGCCGCACAGATAAATAGGGCTGGTGAAGCAATAATAAAAGAAGAATTATCTAAAGCAGCTTATAAAGATATAGTTAAGAAATTCAATTCTTCATTTATAGGTAAAGCACAGACATTGACTAATGTGCCTGAACAATTCTATTTCGTGCATAAGTATACAGTTTCCCATGTAGATAGGGATAATGAATATTTTGCATTAGTAGTAGATAAAGATAGGGATCATAAAGCTAAAGTATTGGATAAAGACGGAAATAGAGTAATAAGGTCTAAAGGAAATACTAAAGGAGAAGATGCTAGACCTTATTATATAGTCAAGATACCAAATGAAGATGGAGTAAGCAGTTTCAGAATTGGTAATGACTTTCTCTTATTCTATATCAGAATTTGAAGAAGATTACTATGAAGAACTTGCAGAAGATACAATATCAGATCCAGTATCAGATAAAGAATAAGTTAAATATAGAAAGATATATATTATTTATATGAAAAACAGAGATGTATAGGGACGCCTGTATATTAAAAATGTTTTTTTCAAAAAAATTAGCTAATTAAAAAAATCATATATTAGAAAGGAAGATTAAAATGAAAGATTATTTATTTAGGAATAGATCTCCATAAATGTATATAGAGATATATAAAAAGTGTAATAATAATATTTGTAATAAAAAAATTAAAAATAAAATTTAGGAGGAAATTAAAATGACTACAAATAATACAAATTTAGGAAATGTAAATAATTTACAAAAATATGGTAAATAATAATAATCAAGGAGGAAATAATATGAATACAAATGCAAATAATTTAAGATCAAATGATCCAAGAGTTCAACATCCTGAATGGTTCTTGAAATCAGCGGGACCTGAAAAGAAAATGACTCCAGTATGGAGATATGACGGAGCAGAAGATAATAAGAAGTTCGCTACTGACCCTTATTTAAAGAATGCTCCATTACCGCCATTAAAAGAAGTACCTATGGTAAATATATCTATACCACTAGGACTTCAAGGAAGATATGATGAGAAATCATTATATGTAGAAGGTGGAAATGGTAAGAGAGAATCTAGACTAGACCAAAGAGAAAGATTGATTAAGCAATTAATGGATAATACAGTACCATTAGAAAGATTTGGTCATACTAATATGTTCTTAGATAAAGTACAGGAAGATGACCAAATTGAATTAATGTTAAGACCTAATATCAATTTCGTTGAATCATTTGCCGATATGTTTATCGGTGTACAAAATGAGATTGATCAATCTATAATCAGAAATGAATCTAAAGTTAATGTACATCCTGACGATATGGAAAGAAGGGATATCGCATTGGCTGAAGGATTAAAACGTCTTAATCTATTAAAAGTGGCAGATAGAGAAAGACATATCTTACAAAATTCTGCTACAGTAAATTATATTATGGGAGATATATTTACTAAACGTCAAAACGCTAATGGAGAAAATGCTTATTCTGTATTGATTAATGCTGGATTAATGACACAAGAAGAAGCACAAACATTGCAAGATATGAATAATGACGGTGTGCCTTTACCATATTTGTCAGCAGTAAATTTAATATTTATAGATTTATTAAATGAATTATTATATGGAATGGGATATAAATGGACTAAAGCTAAAGAGGAAGCAGATAGATATCAAGGTTTGGAATATACTGCAGCTAAAACATTCCAAGCTACATGGAGAGCAAAAGATAAAGTAGAAGCTGAATCTTTGTTAGAAGATGTATGGAAAAATTCAGGATTGCTTCCTGAAAAATTAGATTATAGTGCTATGAAAGTATCTACTAATAGATACAATAATATAGTAAATAATCAAGAAATGTACAACTGGCAAGGACCTACACAAAATAGCCTGCATTCAACTATGACTCAAAATTCATTGAATAATGGACCTGCACCTATTCAATTTACTTTAGATGAGAGAAAGGCTATGAATGGTATGAATGATCAAGAAAGAGCAAACTTTATGGCGGCTAAAGTTCAAGCGATGAATGAAGGAAGACCATTCGTATATGATAAAAATGCTATCACAAATAGTATTATAACTGGTCCAAATGCTAGTACGAACGTAAACATGGATTATCCTACACAATACGGTAATCCAAATAATAATAATATGAATGCTAATAATAATACTAGAAGTAATACTTCAGGATTATTAAGAAGCAGAAGCAATAATAATACAGGAGGTAATATGAATAACAATATGAACATAGGAGGATTTACTCCTAATGGAAATCAACGATTGAATAGTGGAACTGGAAGAGTACCATTGAAGAGAGGAGTTATGAATAATAATAATGGTATGATGAATAATGGAAATAATATGCAATACCAAAATGCTGGTATGAATATTAATAACCAATATTCTAATGCACAATATCAAAATAATAATGGATTTGTAAATAATACAAATCAACAATTTAGTAATATGAACCAAATGAATAATAATGTTCAAGGAATGAATAATGGATATCAACCTATGAACAATATACAAAATGTACAAAATGCTGGTCAACAACAATATGTACAAGCACAACCTGCTCAACAAGTTGTAAGACAAAATCTTGTAAGAGGTAATGATGGAAATCTATATGTACAAAATATAGATGGTTCATATTCTCTTTACCAACAACCAGTTCAACAAGTTGTACAGCAACAACCTGTGCAAAACCAAATGGTTATGAATAATAATCAAAATATTGCACAAGGGCAAAATAATTCTATGAACGGATACTATGAAACATGGAATAGTATAGCTCAAACAAATAATGCTCAAAACGTTTCGCAAGGATATGATCCAAGTAACAATCCATTCTTGAGAAATCAGCAACCTCAACAAAGGGTTCAACAAAATCCTGTAAACAATAATAATATGAATATGCAATATTCAAATATTATGAATAATACAGGAGAACTTCATGTACCACAATCTCAACAAGTGGTTCAACAACCTGTGCAACAAAATGCTCAAGCACAAAGAACTATTGTGATAGGCGGAACTGGCGACTTAGGTGCATTTAATGCTAATAGTGGTATTTACCAACAAGTACAGCAACCAGTTCAACAGCAACCAATGCAAAAACAAATGGTTATGAATAATAACCAAAATGGCAATTTCCAATCTAGTGTAAGTATGCAACCAGTTACTAATGGAAATTTTTATCAACCGCAACAAGTGGTTCAACAAAGACCTGTACAGCAACAAGCATCTAACGTGAATGCTTTCGGATTTATGGGTCAGCAAAATGGTATGGGGAATATGAATAATATGAACCAAAATAATAATTTGAGCAATAATAATGGATTACAAAATCCAGGAATGGGGTTAGCCAGTAGACCCTGGTAAGCAGTTTGTTTATGGACCAAAGCAGACTGATACATTTATTGCTTCGAATGAAATACCTACATCTTCCAATACAAGGTTCGAACCAGCACCAACGTTCGATCCTGGAAGATTTCTATTCGAAAATTTCTATGAAGAGAAGAATGCACAAGTTCCTCTTGGAGGTATAGTTTCCTATATCTCCACTGAGGCTCCATTTGAAGAATTTCATATAGAATGGGATTTACAAGATGGACATAAAATTAGGATAAATCATTATACGAGTGGTAATCCTAATGAGCCTATGATAATATCGTATAAACGACCTGTAAGACCATCTAGCCCAATGGTTAGTAAAATTCCTATCGTTAGTCCTTATAATGATTTAGATTCTGCAGGCAGAGCATTTATGACTATGGATACAAATTTACCTGAAGAGATGAAGGATTATAATGCACCCGGGAAAGCATATAATCCTTTTGCATCTAATAGTTTAGGTAAACATATAATGCCTGCCCCAGAAACTATTATACGGAAAGGAGCTTTCAACTATGACTGGGATCCAGGAGCAGATGAAAGTAAATTCGTATATGAGGATGAGGAACGAAATGTATACAGATGGAATGGTGCAACTATGGAATGGGAATTTACTCCATTTGCGGATAGAGAAGAACTCAAATTAAAGAATGGTCTTAATTTGAAGAACAAGCATAGATCTATGAACAGAACCGAAGTACAAGGTAATGTTAATAGAAATACTGGAGGATATACGCTGAAGCCAACTATGAAAGAAAGAACATTTGATTCTGAAGATGAAAGGAAAAAATGGGAATTCGACAGGAGTATGGCTGAGGCGAATAAGTTTAAGATGATAAACACTCCGTATATGCTTGGGGTTAGTAATGTCGATCCTGATGAGTTAGCCATGGCAAAGGAAAGACAGAAACAGGAAGAACAGAAACAACTACAGGCTCAAAACGATGCTTACAATAAGCATTTAAATCCCATTCAGTTAAGAAATAAAATGGAAGCTAGTGTATCTAATTCAGGAAGTAATAATTCATCTAATGATGGAATAGAAATCTATGAAGTAAATGGTCCAGAAGATGTGGAGTATTCGGAGGAATATACCCCAAAAGATTATAGGACTGGTGTAGTTCCTGGCCCCGGTCCTGTAAATATAAATATAGAAAATGCTACGATTAAAGATAGTAATGGAAATTCATATCCATTATTATATGAAACTAGCATTGACCAATTAATACCAGGACATAAGTATCAAGGTGTAGATTCCGTATTGATATATGCTGCACCTTATGAGAAATTCTTTGATATTCAGAAATGTGCATTTGTAAATTATGAATTAGAAGAATACTCAGATCAGCAAAAAATTTATGATGACTTGCTTAAAAAAGGAAGAAACACAAAAATAAATGGATTGCTGATCATCCAAATAAAAAAAGATAGCACCACAAGATAAAAATAGATTTGTCAGAGATTAAATCTATAATAAATAAATTCGGATTATCTATAATGCAGAAAGGAGGCGAACATAGATTTGCTGGCTCTACTAAAATAGAGCAAATAAAAAACCATCCAGAATGGGGAGTGAAAGTTAGAGAGGATGGAACTATAGATTACGGATTTGAAGATTATGGTTATTCTTATGATGAAGCTGAATATCTTGATGATTTACTATCTGATGATTATGAGGATTAGTTTAAATGGCTAATCCTTTTTATATTAATATCGTTTAATTAAAAAAATTACACATATATATTATTCAAGTGTGTAATATATAAATTACATAAAAAAATAAAAATTATTCAGGAGGAAAAAGAAATGAAAAAGAATTTAAGAAAAGAAAAGAAAGACTTTTGTGAGATTTAAAGTTAATTCTGAAAAAGGAAAAAAATTGGTATTGGAGAATCTTGAAACATTTTTTTAAGACTATCTGGTAAATCAATTACGGATGGAATGAACTTAGAAAAAGTCGATGATGATAATTGGGCTTTATCTTTAGGAAGTGAAGGTAATAGGATTCATGGAGTTATAGTAGGAGATATTGATTTAAAAGATTACATCAGATTAGTATTAGAAACTCCACAAGATACGTCTGTGGTAATACCTATATGTAAGAAAGTAAGAAGTATTTTTGAGTATTTGAATGGATTATATGTATGTAGAGATATATTTATAGTGCACATATGTATTGATAAAAAAATGAAATGTTCGGCAAGGAAGATTTAGAAGAAGAGGAAAAAGAATATAGAGTTAAAATAGTAGGAAATAAATTTACATTTGACTTCGATTTCAATAAAGGAGATAGTACAGATTTCGGATTGAATGAACAATTTAGTTTCCGAATGTTTTAAATTAAAAAAAGATGAGGTAGTTTATATCTACCTCATTTTATTATTATTATATTATAAAAAAATTAAATTAAAAAATATTAGGAGGAAATTATTATGAAACTTTATGACCCAAACAATGGAAAGACAACTACAAACTTAGCAGGAGGATCTGAATATGATGAGTTCATGCGACAGAGATATAACTCTGCTCCTGCAGAACAAATTCTGAATACTATATGGTATGATGAAGACGATATGATTAAAAATAATACAGCAGGATTCTTTATGCTGGAAAAATTAAAGGAGTTAGAAAACTCTGGGTTTATCAGATTTGCTGGAGATGGATCTAATAGAAGATTCTTTGAAATTAATTCTGATATGAGAGGTGTACTGAATAGAGCAGGATTTTATGATAGCAATGTTCCTGTAGTATGTGGTATACCTATTAATATTGTAAATGGAACTAAAGATAATAACAGGGAAATCTTGGCTCCTAGATATATTGACATGGTATGTGCATCTGCTAATGCGACCGATGAAAGCAGATATCTTCAATTAGTTTTACCAAAAGCAGTAGCTTACGATGATTCTAATTATATTATTATGCAGGAGAAAGTAACTCCTATCGAACAGTCAGCAATAGTTCAGGAATTATATAATAGTAATCCTGAAAAATATAAAGGGAATGTAGGAAGTGCAGTATTAGACGCATTTTATACTTATCCTGAATTGATGGCTCAATTAGATAAGTTGATGCAGGCTATGGACAAGTATTTTGTAATGTGTGATTTAAATATTATATTCTCTAGATTCAATTTTGGATTTAAGAATATAGGAGGTGCAGAATATTTAACTGTATTAGATTTAGGAGGAGTAATACCTAGAGTAGTAGAGGATCTAGTTCCTAAATGTCCTCATTGTGGAACTGATTTACATTATGTAAATATTGCAGAGGATTTCTTCAATGCGGATAAATTTAGAAGAGAAAGATTATATATGGCACTTACAAGTAGTGGTCTATATAGCTGTAAATCATCTTACTGCCACGGAGAAAAGATAGATCCTGAAACAGTAGATGATATCGTAGTATTCGAAGGATACAGAAAGAATTTAATAAGAGGAATTTCATCTGGTAAGATTAATCTTAACGGATGGAATGAATTAGCAGAAGCATTATAAAGAGAAACATTGGCTACACCCCAGTTGGTGTAGCTTTATTATATTATTAAAATAAAATATTAGGAGGAATTAAAAATGGCTAATGGAAGTACAATGTATGGAGAATTTGTAGTAGAAAAGATGGAAGGGTGTAAGAATACGTGGAAAGAAATCTATATTGGTGTGAGTAAATTATTTTATATCACAGAAAAGAGTGGAATATGGATTAGAACCAGCAGACTTTGATTTTGAAGATTTTCCTAAATCAGAAGAAGAAAAGACTACTAAAAGATTTATCTTCGGAGGATGTGGAAGATGGTATTCTGATTCGTTCGAACAATGGATAAAATATAAAGAAGGAAGACTGTATCTGAGTGGAGAACAAGTGATTGATTATATGAAAAATAATACATTAGATTTGGTAAGAATAGTGTTTGAATATGATGAGGAAGAAGGAGGTGCAGGTTACGCATTATCAGGAAATAAATTAATTATAGAGATAAAGAAAGATTCTCTTACTACAACATTAGAAGAAACAGAACCTGAGAAAAAAACTTTAATAGGGAAGAGTTGAGATTTAAGAATGGCTGGATAGAAAAATAATTTTAAATACTTTACTTTTTGAAGATTTAAATTATATGGATCCTATTAAAACTGAATGTGAAGATATGGACTATATGTTTCTAGATGCTGGAGATGAATCTTTATATGATGTAGAAGATAGATTTAAAAGATAAGGCGTTACTAGATAAAGCAATATCTTCATATGAATCAAAAAGAATCAAAAATATCAATTAGAAAAAAATTATATGGAGAATTTCTTAAATCATATGCTTCAGAAGGTTTAGAGAATGAAACTATAAATGAATATGTTTATCGTGTATCTGACAATAAATTTAATTCAATTAAAGCATTAGTTTATTCTCAATTAGATGAAAAAGATTAAGAAAGATTACGAAAAAGCAAAAGAAAAAGACCCTGGTAATAATATTACAGATGTAATACACACTATGAGTGAATTGTATTTTCATAGAATGTTTTTATTCAGTGTACTTTGTAAAATAGCATCTGAAAAAAAGCATTAGATGTTTCAGAAGTAAACTGCACGAAGATGGGACAATGTTTGAGAATTTCTTTATCGTAGGAATTAATACTCCTGAAGGTCAATATAGTTATCATTATCATATTGACTACTGGGATTATTTCGATTGCTGTGAAACTAAAGAGAGAGCACCTCATTGGGATGGTTGCACATCGAATGACTTAAATAGATTAAATAGCATAATTGAACAAATTTAGTATAACGGTACGGGGAAATATTTCCCCGTACTTTTTATTTTATTAATAAATTAAATTTTTAGGAGGAATATATTATGAAAAAAATAATAATAACGAATTGGCTGCAAAGGTTTTAAGAAAGATAGAGAAAAAAATGTAAATTTCAATGGAAACTTGAAGAATTGGATAAAGTGGAATTATTAATACTAAAGGATAAAAAAAGAAAGACCAGTAGTTTCTTTTGTAGGGATAAAAAAATACCTCAAGGTATTTTTTTTGTATATGGAGTAGATTTCATATTTCATAAATTTTTGAAATTCGGTCTACAATTTTTTTATTGGAAGGTGCAGAAGGAAATTTGTATGGGAAATTAAAAAGATATGGGGTTAGAAGTAGATAACTTCCATATAGAAAAAAAGTAATGTAATATATTAAATGTACTGCTCATATGAGCAGTACATATTATTTTTAAGGAGGAATTTATTATGGATATAAAAAGATGTATTAGAACAAAGAATTAAACTTGAAAGACAGGCTACACAATATGCTCTTAAAAAAAGAATACAAAGGTATATAATATACAAAGAGGATACAATAATAGAATATGCTCTATGAGTCCAGGAGCATTATATTATAATACAAATTTAGAAATGTATGGAGGAGCATATTCAGGTTTATCTCAATCATTACACGACAGTAATACGGAAAGAGCAATGATAGAAAAGAAAAATAAAAAAATATAATTCCTATTTGTGGGGATTATGCGTTTAAAGTATTTGAAAGATGGAGTACATATAGTTCATTAAAAAGAATACTGTGATGAATACAGTATAGGATACATTAAAAAGGAAAAAAATACTTAGAATTAAAAAAACTTAGTCAAGAAGTGGAGAATAGCCTCTTCAAAAAGAACATTACAAAATGACCAAACAAGAAAAAAACGTAAATTGAAGAAGTTGAGAAATCGTACTGACTAAAAACATATATATATTATATAAGTGTATAGAAAGGAGTGAATCCAATGTAAGATTTACTTTAGACGTGTTAAGTGAAACTTGTTTATATGGTCTATCTAGTAAAGCCGAATGTTTTCTGGTAGCTAATAGGTTGGTAGATAGTATAATACGTATTATATTACAGTATAATGGGGTGCTGTAATATTTATGACTACATGTATTACGAGTGGATGCCTAAACTATTATAGGAACCTGTAACGTCTATAAATAATAAGGAAAGGTATTAGGATGATTATACCAGAGGGGTTCCCAGTAGTCCTTATGAACTGGGGTAAAATATTCAGGGGATGCGATAAAGGCATCCTCTATAATTAAAAAAATAAAAAAATATCTAGGAGGAAATTAAAATGGCAAGAAAAAGCAAAAAGCAACTGTAAATATATATGGTTGCTTAAATAATAAAGGATATAATTATAGTAAGGTATTATCAGATGCCTTACGAAAAGAATTAAGAAAAACATAAGGAAGCAGGTTCAGACGGTTCCTTATGTAAGAAAAACTTTAGTAGTAGATGAAGATCTATTACAAGAAGCGAAAAAAATATAATATAAATTTATCTCAAGTATTGGATAAAGCATTATTCGATTTAGAAGATGCTTCTGATACTGTAAATAAATATAAGAAAGGTAGAGATTAATTCTCTGCTTTCGTAAATTTTTGTATTAAACCAAAAATAATTAAATTATATTAATTTGTAAAGGAGTGTGATTATAATTTATGGCTCAAGATGATAAGAAGAAAGCTGATGATAAAAAAGACGATAAGGCTAAAGATTCAAAAGATGATAAAAAACGTAATGGGGAAAGTAAGGATACTGGTTCGGATAAGAACTGGTGGCATTCGTTAGGTCTTTTTAATGGTAAGGATGGTATAGGAGATCCTGATAAATTTTATGAAAAATTAAAAAAGAAATCAGATAAGCAAAAAGTTTCTTATGCTAAAAATGGAGGAGTTACTAACTCTACTAATATACAAAGTATGGCTGAAAAGAAAGATGCTATGTATAAGACTAATATACGTACCATTGCTCAGATTGCTACACCTGCTGCTTTATTTGGTGTTGGCGGTATGGCTGCTCCTTTTTTAAATAATACAGATCCGCCTGGTGCATTAAATAGCCAAGGATTAGGATCTTATTATTTGGAGAATAATATTACTCATGGACAATTTGTAGTTTTTAAGCCAGGATATGTTTCTTGGGGTATAACTTCAAGTGATGCAGAAGGATTGGTTCAAAAAGGTACTGATATAGTATTAGGTATGGTAGGAAAACTATTTAGCGGTAAACTTGTAGATTTGAATCCATCTTTAGATGATTATTGGTTTGACGTGGAACGTAGCATGAGAATAGGAATATATGAATTAGGATTAAGTGAGGCTTGGTTCCCTTTCCAAATGGGCGGAGAAGGAGTAACCCGTGCTAAGAAATGGGGAGACCGTCTAGGTAATCAAGGCGGCGGAAGTATGGAAGTCAGTTATTGCAAATTTGGTCAAATGACCAGAAAGAACTGGAGAAATATCGGTTTAAGATTTGCAAATGAAATAGCTAATAAGACTTATGGTATTCCTCAAGGAGCGGCTGGTAGTAATAATAAAAGTGGTAAGAATGAAATTCAGGATATTGGATTAGTTGCTTTTTATGTAAATGGAAATGTAGAAATATCTGAAAGTGTATCTAACCAGCAGGCTGACAACCCGTTAAGGGAAATGCTAAGTAATATTGCTGGGGATGGAGATGAATCCGTTAAAAGAATCATTGGTATGATAGGCTGGGGAGGAAAAACTGTAGATCAGTCTGCATTAGGATTTATGACAGGTCAGCCTTTAATTCCGCAATCTTGGAGTGGAACTACTGTAGATAAGTCATATAGTTTCAGTATAAGATGTGCTATACCTAGTGGAGATCCAGTATCTTTTCTGATGGGAATATTGTATCCTGGTATTAAGATGCTACATCTTACTTTACCTTTAGGTATTGGAGGATATCAAACTTCTCCTAGTATAGTTAGTGTATTTTCTTTAGGTACTATGAATATAAAATATGGATTAATTACATCTTTAAATATGCAGAAGAACTTACAGACATTATCTGACAATGGTCTACCTACTGAGTTAGATATGCAAGTAAGTGTAGTAGATTTAAATCCGCATTTATATAAAGAAAGACCAGGATGGTTCCGAACATCATTAGAAATAGGAACTGGTATATCTAACTGGATAGCCAATATGATAGGTTTAAACGTTTCAGTAGTACCTAACTCTACATTAAAGGCATTTCAAAATGAATTAAGAAAGATTGATGAAAATTTTAATGGTAGAGTTTTATTAGAAAACGGAGTATTTGCTGTACAGAACTTCATATCTAAGTTTGCTAGAGATTGGACTAATGGCGGATACGAAGTAGGAGGAAATGCTTATTCAGTTACAGAAAAGGTAAAAGGATTATTTGGATTTGGAAAGAATTATGTCCCTAAGGGAGAATTAGGAAGATATGTAATGAGCAAGGAAAGTACGGATTTATTATCCGAAAATCCAACAAACGGATATAATCCTGGAACTCCATTTAAAGGAAATAAATAAAATAGATAAAGGAGAGATATTAATGATTATTTTAAAAAGTATATCAAGAATTATATAAAGATATAGATTACTACAATAGCAAGGACAATGAATTTTATCAATTTAAAAAAATGATAGGGAAGATAGCAGTTTAGTTATAGAAGATATAGCAGAACGTATTAAGGCTATCTCTGGTAATGATAATAAGGAAGATAATACTAAATTACTAAAGGAATATTTGGAAGGTAAAATATTATCTGTAAATAATAAAATTATTGTAACTTTAAACTTTTCGGAAAGGATTCGTGGATATTTAAGTCTTCTATAAAAAGTATTAACAGATTTATTTGGTACAGTTATAGATAAGGAATCTTTCGAAGAATATAGAGATATGTATGATGAAATGCATAAAGTATTTTCAGAAGATATATACAGCAATGATGGCAATACGGATGCTGGAATAAATAAATATATTAAGATGGAAGATTTCTTAAATAAGTTTAATAAGTATTCAGAGCCATTAAATGCTTATCTTAAAAATAAAAATACTTTGAAAAAAATCCTGAATTGGAAGAAAACTTGGAAGATTTTCTTGAAAAGGAATTTATTGATATATTCTGTATAGTAGATAAGAATGGAAAAAAATATTTTGCCTATATTATGTGATGTACCATCAGTAATGTTAGGTAGAGGAGATTTCTATAATAATCTGACTATTATGACTTCAAGAACTCAGAGTGATAATAATTTTATAGATAAAATTACAGAAGAAGAAAGTAATAATTATAAACCAGTAGATCCTGCTGATGAATATAAATTAGAGGAAAAATGAAGCAATAGTAAGAGATAAGAATGGTAATATTAAATTTATATTGAGAGGGATGTATAATGAAGATATGGATGATGTATCTATATCTGTAAAAAAATTATAAATTATTTTAAAGGGGGATTTATTTCCCTCTTTATATTTTAACTCACGATTTACTTATTATTACATTTAAGAAAGGAAGTGTTTTTTTAATGGATACAGGAACACATAAAAATAATAATGAATATATTTTCAGGATGTGCTTTATCTGAGTACATATATTTACCTAATGAAAGAAAAATTAGGATTTTTTTAGGACCATACGATCTAATGTCGGATGATGAAGTATTTAGAGTAATCGAAAATCCTAGAATACAGGATCTAGTAGAAAGCAGAAATATTTTTAGGAATTGCTTCTAGAGATGATGCTATTGCATTTTTGAAAGTTCCTTTAGGAAGAAAGTTAATTGAATTAATTGTAAGCAAGAGTACAGGAAAAGATAAAGTTAATGTACCTGAAACTTTAAAGAAATATTATCCTGAAGCATTTGTAAAAATAAAAGGAGGTTTATATAATTGAAAGCATATAATAAAGAAGATATAAGGAGAAGATTTGATAATTCTTCTATTAAACCTCTTATTAAAACTGAAATATTAAGCCATCCTGTAATGCTTAATACTTGGAAATTAGATAAAGTATTATCTATAATTATTCCAGGAAATCCATTAGCAGATAGTAGACCAAAACATCAGAAGAAGAATGATTTCTTTTATAATCCTCATCTGGCTAATGGAATTAAACTTATGAAAGAAGTTTTTAATAGAGCAGATCCTGAAAGAAACTATGATATAATTATAGAGGGTCCAGTAGTAAGTGAGATAAATGCTTATATATATCCATTTGACCATATAATTAAAAAGTTTCAATAAGGATGAAAAAGAAAGACTTTGAACATGAGGCATTACCTAATCCTACTAATAAAAAGGATTCCGATAATATAGAAAAAGTTATGGTGGGATTGTATGGGTAAATTTAATATAATACTATTAGATGAATTTATTTGCAGAAATATTACTCAGAAATTTTATGCTTCTTCATCTGATAGAGAAAGATTAGAAATAAGATTTTTACTATACTGATAAGGATACATTTCCTAAAACATATTTACGTACATTAAAGGAATATCTGAACTATTCTATTACAATGAAATATAAAAAGATTAAATAATATAAGAGATGATATGTGGGCAATTACTTTCTATAAGAATATTGCTAATTTCTATTCTAAATATAAAGGAAAGAAAGATTTACAGAATATTAGAAATGCATTGAATGATTATAAAATAGATGATTTATTATTATTTAATATTAAAGGTACTAGAGATAAAATTATAGAAGAAATATTATCTAATTGTAAAAAGAATAATAGATGAAATTAATAATAGGAATAAAAGGAGAAAAGAAGAAATGATTAATAGTGTAGATATGGAAACTATAGTTACTATGAGAAAAAAATATGTATCCTGAAAAATAAAAAGGAGTTTCTTAAATACTGTAAGGAACTTGATAAAGATAAAATAGTAGTAGAAAGAATTTTTAAAGAATAATTTTAAAATATTTTTTTCTATATTTCAATATTATAAAGAAAAATCCTAAAAATATTAAAGAAATGATTAAATTAATTTTATAAAAATATGTACTCCCAATTACGGGAGTACATTTATCTTATCTTCGGAAACGTATATATTATTAGTATGTAACATAATATAATTTTGAAAGGAATGATCTGAGATGAAAAGGAAAAAGTAATACTTATTTAAAGAAAAAGAAGAAAAGAATGATTTAGGGAGTACATCATTTTATGTGATATCTAAAATAATTACTTCTGAAGATACAAGAGTATTAAAAAGAGTTCGCATTAAAAAAGAAGACCTGATTTGGTTTATTCTTATAATGAATTTGATCATATGCCTGAATGGCTTTTTATCGAATGTTAATAAATAAACGGACTCTTAATGAAATGGAAGTATCTTTACTATCTTATCAGGAAAGTATAAGAGGAAGTTCTGTAAAGGATAAAATATATGAAGATTGCATAAGATTATTAGAAAGAATGATTGACATCGAAAAAAAGTAAAGGAGATAAGAAAGAATGGAAAGTAAGTTAAAAATTATTTAATGAATTAGGAAATATATTTGATGATTATAATAATAAATATTATGGGAAATCTGAAAAACAATAGTGTAATAAAATCTAAATTAGCAATGGTAGATAATCCATATTATGAGATTGATAGTGAAATATTAGAGGAGAAGGATTTTTTTCTAATTTAAAAATTTCCTCTAGAAGTATTTCCTAGTATAGAGGGAAGTATACTATCTATTTATTATAAAAAAAGGAAAAATTAGATAAGATATTATTAAGAGCACCTAGTATCAGAAAGGGATATGATGTTACTCATCTTTTTAGAATATAATATTCATATTCCTAGAAAATTATCTGAAAAAGATTGATACATCGGTTAAAGCATATATTACAGTTAGCAGAAATAATTTATTCTATATGAATTTATTAAATATAATGAAAGGAAATAATGATTACTGTACAATAGAGAGATTAATAAATATGCTTCATAATGATAATATAGAGCAAGTGAAAGATATACCTTATAGTATATTTCCTTATGATTTGACTACAGAAACTGATTTACCGTTTGATAGAAAGAAAAATCAGATTAATGGAATTAGGATTTTATGAATGTATAGGAACTTTGAGAATAAGAAATAAAAAAAGAGTTTGAAGATACGATTAAAGGATTGGATAATATTAATACTTTTAACCAATATAATTATAAATGGATTAATAGTATTAAATAAAAAAATGAAAAAAAGATTTTTAGAAATAAATGGATATAGATTTACTTCTACTGTAATATCTATTACTAATAAAATAGATAAATATGGAATATTAATTCCTTATGCTATAATAGATCCTGTACGTATTAATAAAAAAATATTGTGATAGATGAAGTAAATTTATTATCGTATGAATATATGAAAGAAGTAGGTATTAAAGAGAATGATAGAATAAATATAATCAATGACGGTAATATGGTTTTCTGTACATCTGTAATTAAATCTAATAATGATACGAAGCAGGATTACGAACCGCCTAAGGTATGTCCGTTCTGTTCAAGTAAATTAAAAAGAGTTTGGTAAGAACGGACTTAAATGTGTTAATGCTTTTTGCCCTAGACGGGTTAAATTAAAAAAATAATGCGTTATTGTAATAAAATGGGAATTGATATAGATGAGAATGATTTATCTATTTTAATACATAAGAAATTAATTTCTTCACCTTATGACTTATATTTCCTAAAGGATTTCGAAAAATATGTATGAGATAAAAAAATAAGAAAAAAAGTATATAGACAAATTGAGAGATCTAAAAAGAAATGATCTGTATAAATTAATTGATGCTTTAGGAGTTCCTGGTATGAATGAAAAATAATTTATATTGCATTTTCAGATATTGTAATGATAGAATAAAAAGTATTAAAGGAATTGGTGCCAGAAGAAGTTCGCAATATTGCAAATACAGGAAATAATGATATCTATAAATTATCATTAGATTATATGAAAAAGTGAAGAATTTTTTTAAATGAACTAGAAATAATGAGGGAAATTGTAAAGTAATATTTATAAGCATATATATTATTTACTTGTAAAGCTAGTGGAGTTCAGATAGAGCTTAATACTTCAAGATCCACTACTGTAGGAGGTATAAAATGAAATTATCAGAAAAAGATTTAAATGAAAGATTGAATTCTTTAGTAATGAAAGAATTTGGGAATGAAGAAGGGTTTGAAGAATACGACCCGACTAATTGCGGGGTAACTCACGAAAATATGTTTTACTTGTACGGTAATAAAAATGCCGTGTGTATTAAGCGTGATGAAGAAGACCCTAGTAAACTATTACTTTGGACAGGTCATAATACTAGGTTAGGTTTCATTGAATTAGCGTCTGCATATGCTTATCCTAATGGTTATTATACTTGGTTCTTACTGCGAACTTGTACATTATATAACGAATCTACGTTTAAGAGAAATGTACGAGAGGTTTTAAGTTTATTAGTAGATTCAGAAGCGTTATCAGGTGATGAATTTAAAGAGATTGAAATTGAAAGAGCATTGGATACTGATTTCGTTAAGGAATTGAATCGTATGCTTGGCAAACTAAACTCAGTTACAAAAGGAAAAAAGATTAAGGATGAATATGGATTTAGCAAAGGAGAATTAAGAAAGATAATAGTTAAATTTGCTAAAATAGCATTAGAGTATATTGAAATGGTTAAATAATTTATTTTATGGATAAGTGGATAATTTAACATTATCCCTTATCCTATTATACTAAAAACATAAAATTTAGGAGGAATATAAAATGGATGTAAGAAGAATAGTAGAAGGTGTATTTAGAAAAGAAGGAATAAATTTTGAAGAAGTAAATAAAAATATACAGAGAAAAAGATAGATTAAATTACTTCTTATTCGGAAGAAATAATACGGATAAAGGAGATGAATATATATCTATCCATTTCAAAAGAAAAATCTTCGTACAATTAATTTACAGATTTCTTTTAGAAAGTGGTATAGCAATGTTACCTGTATGCTCTTTTGTTTTTAGATGATAATTTTTAATTTATCATTTAATTTTTCTAATTGGAAATATATATTCTAAAAAAATAGATTAAAAGAAGAAGTAATAAAATATTTAGAATTGATAGATTCACCCGATGAAAAATAGATATAATAAAGTAAGAATATTTAATGTAGGAAATGATATAGACATGATTAAAGATGATTTCACCGAAGCAATAGAGCGTTGCAATGGAGTTTCTAGTGAATGTAAGATTAAGGAAAGTACAGGATTTATAAAGAAAGAAATAATGAAAATAATAATGGCGTTTTTTTAGATATATGCGAAGAGTATAGAAATATTAAAACTGCTATTGTAGAAAAATGAAGCAATGTACATTTAAGAGGAGGTAAAAGAATGGAAAAATAAAATAAAGTTTAATGCTGTAGATATGGCAAATGCAGAAAATAGAGATACTATGGAAAAAGAAATTCATAGGTATAGTTAGATTATTCAAAAAGCAGAAGAATTAAAAAAAGAATTCTTCAAGGCAAAGGTTTTTAAGATTTCTTCATCTAGGAAAATGAAAAAAACCTAGTAAATACTTTGATGAATATTTTAAAAAAATAATTAATAGGAGGAATTAAAAAAATGGAATTAAAAAAATGGAAGTAAAAGATGAATATGTAATTAAGTTTAATTGTGAAAATTTGGATCCAGAATTAATAGAAGTTGAAGAAGGCGAAGAATTACAATTATTAAAAAAATAGGAAAAAGAATCTTTATTAGTACGTGGTTCAGACGAACTAGGATGTGAAGTCCATAATTATGCAGAGTTTAACGAGTTCTTTAACGTAGTTCAATTTCAAGATTTATTTAAATCTGTTTCTAAAGTGGAATTTTCATTACCAGAAGATTTTTGGATTTAAGTTTAAAGTAACTGGTATCGGGTTTAATGATAAAAAGAAGTAGCATTTGGATTTGTTCCTGTTTATAGTGAACAAAAATGGTTATTATGATCCGTCAGTAGAAATTTCAAAAACTAGATGATTCAGGTGAAACTATACAAGGACCATTTGATTGTACAGGAAAAGAATAGTTAAATAATTAATTGAACGCCTGTATATTATATGGGCGTTCTTTATTTTTGTAAATCAATTTAATAAAGTAATAAGAAAGGATGATAATAATGTGTATAAGTAATTTTTAGAGGAGAAATAATATTAGTAAAAAAATTATACTAGAGTTAAATGGGATACTACTATAGATATAATGAAGAAATTTTTTTAAAGGAACTTAATAAAAAAATAATACAGAAGAAATATATTTTAAAGTTGATGAAGTAAAAATTCAAAGATGATAAGATGGCTTATTTGAACGAAACTAATGATGAAAGATCTTTTCCTTATTCGTTTAGTGGAAGATGTAAATTTAATACATATAGTGTAATGAATTTTATCAATAGTATTAAAGACATGGAATCTTCTAAAAGATTAAATAAAATAATATCTAATAATAAAATAAATGATTTAGAAATATTAATTTACTTTGATGAGATGGATGGATTCGGAAATATAGAAGCATATAAAAAAATTATAATTAAGATAAAGGATAAGAATATATTCGCATATCTTACACCAGGAAAGATTTATTCTTACACTGATATAGGAGATACAGAATTTTTGGGTAAGAGAGCATTTTAGATATTTTCTATTAGAGGATTTTGAAGAAATTCTAAATAAAAAGAAAAGAGGAAGAAGATGAGTAATACATATACAGAATTTAGGGGAACTGTTTCTATTATTAATCAGTCAGGAGGTAAAACTGAAAATATATTAGAATTATTTAAAAATGATAAATAAAAAGATTCAAAAAAATAATAAGTGTAATTTCAATATAAATACAAAAAGAAACTGTAGGCGGGAATGATTTCCCGTCTTTCTATATTAACGGTTCAAGTAAGGATACTGTTAATACATTACTTAATTATCTAGGAGTAGGAAACGATATTTATCTTTCTGCTTATAGATATAGCAGTAAAGATAAGAAAGAAACAAAGATGATTAAGGATTCATTATTTATGATGGATAAGAAGATAGTATCTTTATATAGTGAATTCTTTTTCTAAATATGAGAAGATAAAAAAATTGAATTATTATTTTATATAGAGGAATTAGGAGAAACGTTTGATAAGATAAGAAGTACACTTAGAATAGAAAAATAAGTCAGTTGCTGATTTAAATACTAAATGTGATGGTATATCAGAGATTTCATCTTATCCAGTTCATTATGAAACATTAGAGAATTCTGTAATGTTCTCATATAAAGACCATCCTGTATATAAAAATGTATGAAAATAAAAAAATTAAAAAAAGAATCAAATAGTAATGGTTCCAATAATTAAAGGAGAATGATGAGAAATGATTAAATTAATTTTATTAGCATTTGTAATAATTTATATAAAGAATATGATATTTAATACCAAAAAGTGATGTAGCATTATTTTTTTAAATTATTATTTGTAATTATTATTTTAAGATTTATTTTAAGATAAATAAATATACCTACCCATTTAGGGTAGGTATATTCTTTCTGAGATTTAAGGTTCGCTTTATTCTTATATTTTTGTTACTATGAGATAAATTCTATGAAAATTCCTTTTGACAGTTTAGCTAATTAATTAATAAATATTCGACTTAAATAAATTTTAGATCATATAAGAATAAAGCATGAATGGAATTATTTATATACTACTTTATACTAAATAGCATATACAACTCAATTAGCGTGTCTAATAAAAAGTATTATTTTTTTTATAATTATCTAAATCATCTATAGTATAAACTTTTTGACGCATATCATGTACCTTTTTTTCATACTTTTTATTTGAAAGTTCACTTCCTATATCTGATACGAATAATCCTATATTCATTTTCTTATTTCTTGCTATTCTTAATGGCAATACTCCTGCACATGCAGAACAATATCCTTCTTTTGATTTACAAAACATAGGAGTTCTTTTCTTGTTTGGCTTACCTAAATACTTATCTATATTATCTTCTGTAACTAATACTTCTTTTCCTTTATCTAAAATTGTTCTACCTAATAAGTCTGATGGATTATTATCAATTATTTCCTTGTACTGCTTACTTCCGCAATCTCCTTCATAAATATATACAGATTGCATTAATGCAATCATCTGCTTTACTCTGTATCCTGAATCCTGAGTATCTACTCCACGGGCTCTGGCACCCATTATTTGTGTATTTGCACTTGCCAGTACATCCGATTGCTTAATTCCTTCCTTTAAAGAATTCTTAATTATATTTACTCTTTCTCCTCCTGGTTCAGGCTGAGCACCTAATCCTATCTTTAATTGCTTAAAGTCTTTAGCCCATCCAGATGCTGCTCCTGAATTATATACGTTAGCCATAGGATCATCTTTATAATGTTCTTTAGAGAAAGCAACCATTTCTTCTTCAAATTTACCATATGCTATCGGATCATTAAAATCAGGTTTATCTATTCCATATTTTTTAAATAATTCTTCTTTCTTCTTATTGAATACAGGATCATCATTAATTAAAGTTCTCATCGTAGTAGCACTTGCTACTATATCGCATATTCCAAATGCTAAGTCATTATATTTATCTAAAAGCAAATTTAAAATCTTCTGAAGTCATTTTTCTCTGATAATAATCTTTTCTGAATGTATGAATTAAATATTGATCTTTGCTTAGATGCGGTCATATCGTAATTGCAAAATTCATAATCAGGTATATGATTAAATACTACTTCATTAAATATTACTCTACCTAAAGTAGTATTCTTTCCTTTAAATGATACTTTTTGTATATATAGAGTATTCATTAATTATATCTATTATTTCTTCTAATTTAAAAATCCTTATTAGGTACAAAGGTTTCATTCACGAAACTATTTATTTTAGCAGATCCATTTACTAAATCTTTGTCATTCATTAAAGTCAGGTCATATATTGCCTGAACAGGTTCTCTACCCAAGTTTCTTAAATTATCTCCATTCGGTCTTACAAAAAGATAATGGAGTTTTATTATATTCATCTATTTCATCTACAGCATCTTTACTGTAAATAGATTCAGATATTACTTTATCTCCCGTTTATACTTTATGTTTCCATAAAGACTAGACTATATCTTCCAATCCATCTTTCAGGATGTTTGTACTGTACTTCCACTATATACTGAAAAGTATAATACATCTTGATTTTAGATGACTCTGTTTTTCAGAGCGTGTACAATCTGTAATTATCTCAAATTACATTCCTAGTCGTTGAACCTTTTCCATTTTACAGGAACTTGGCTGCTGATTATCCAATATAAATGTTTTTTCAAACATTCAAGCTTATCTTTTCAGATTACTTTGTAGTACATTTATCTCTAAGGACGTTCCAGCAATTCACAGTATTTTAATACGACCTGTTTTGATTTTCAATTTTTTTTTTATACAAAATGCGTTTTACCTTGAAAAATCAACAATCGTAATCTCCGCCCAGACCCTCTAACAGCAGGTTACTTATCTTTTGTGTTTCTTCGTATACATATGGAATAGGCTCTTCTATATATTTAGTTATATCACAGAAATCTTCTAGATTGAAAAATTTCTGTATTATTATGAAAATATTTTACAGTCAGCTTCATCTGTATTCATTACTATAGCCTGAGGCTTAACGAATAATAAACTTTCTTTTCCTGTAACTGGGAATCTAGTAAATTTGGCTCTTACAGTATCTTTTATATTATTAAATGCTATATAAAAATAATTCCATCCATGTAATTCCTCTATGTATTTTATTTGTACCTTTTCTAGATTTAAATTCAAAATCGAATTCAAACTTTTCGTTATGAGGTCCTAATACATACGAACTCCTATCAGCATAAGAATGATAGTAATTCTCTATCATTTCTTTTATATAGTCATCTGTAAAATGATCTTCGAATTCTTCCAAAGATAAGTTATCCATTAAATTTAAATCGTAGAAATAGTGAAGTAATTTTTTTGTACTTCGGTTATTATATGTATAGGAAACATATTTAATAAATGGTGTAGTGGATAGCATGAACTATCCATAGTTACCTTTCCTTTTCCTATAGTATCTTTCATTCTTACTTCGTTAGCAGAAATTACTATACGAGAAGAATTATCTACAGATCTTCCCATTGCTAATTGTCTTTGAGCACCTTTCTTTCCAAATAGCATATTAGATATATATTCTACTATTGAAACTAAGATACCTTGCACCTTTACATCTATAAAGGATGTATCTAAAGAAGATGATGAGTTTCTTTCTTTAAATTTACATGCTTTAATTAAATCCATATACAAATTATTTAATTCATCTATCTTCATAGTACCAGATGTAGTATTAACATCTCTAAAATGGAGAGGTATTACATCCATTTTATTTATAAAGAAATTATCCCTAGTATATTTATTTACTACGGCATCTTTCTGATTCTTAAATTTTATTTTATCGAAATTTTTTTATAGCCATTCTATTCCTGTATTTCCATCAGGGTCCTGTACTAAAAAGTCCTTTTTGAATCTATGGAGAATTTCTTTTCCTTACTAACTATAAAAGGAAGATCTCTGAATACACGTCTGCTGACAAACATATATGTAGTAGGATCTACGAAATGCCCTTTTAAATCTATATATCCGTGTAATATTTTCTTATCTTCTCCTTTACCGAATATATTAGGGTCAAATAAAGTACCTGGTCCATCTATGGCAAAATTATATACTTCTTTCATTTTATACTTCTTACTGAATTTATCCATATTTAATGGTCTCATTTTTCATCTTTGTATCATCTCCTATCTATTTAATGTACCATTTCTTTTTTTAAGTTCTTCGAAATATTCTCTCATTGCTTCTCTCTTTTCATTTTTAGGATACATTCCATCCAAGTCATTCATCATTCCATTATGATCTTTAGTATAAGATTTATTCCATCCAGGATTAGTCTTTCTTGCTTCCATTAATCTGAAGTAAGCCTCACTTTCATTTTCTAAATATCTCTTATATGCTTTCTTATATGCTCTCATTGCTCTATTATATATAGGTGCTATATAATTTCTAACTATAAATGATTCACTAGATACTACGTCATATTTGTAAATCAATGCAAGTTCTTCCAAGAAATCCGTAGATACATCATGCTGGAAGTTAGCATATATCGCAAACATATCTATTCTTCTTCTTGATTCATTAATAAATGGAGGTGTATATTTTTCCATTACTTTGCATAAATGCAGGATTATTATAATAATTTGCACGGAAGAACTGGTCAACCATTCTGCCTATTACTATTTCCATATTTCTTTCTATATTCTCTATAGATAAACTATTTCTGAATTTTACTAATTCCATTCTTGCTAAATAGTTATTGAACTTCTGACGTTCAAGTTCATTCATATCTACTATTACTTCATCTTCTAATACTTCATCTATTTCCTTATAAGATTTAATTCTTTCTCTTATATCCTTAACTCTTTCGTGCTGTTCCTTGATTAATTTATCGTCATCTTCAGTAAACGTTTTTTTCTTTTTACTTGCTGTTTTTAGATCTTTATTCTCTTCTTTTTCATATTTAATTCTTTTCTTATTTCACATTCTCCTCTAAAAATATCTGTAAGTTTATTATTTAAATTCTCCATTTGACGCATTATAAATTCTTTCTCTAATTCTTTATTTTCATCTTCTTCCAATGATTTGAAATCAATAATTTCTTCTTTATTTTTTTATCTTTCATTTTATTATATATTAATATTCCTCCAAATGAAATATAAATAAATAGTACATTTAACAAAATTGCTGTTATCATAATATATCTCTCCTTCTCTATAATGGTGTATTTCCTGCAGACAAAGTACGGCAGGTTATATTATTTTTTTCCTTTAATTATAATAATAAGTCTTTCAGATATAGTTAAGGTTATAATTTTTAGGAAATAATATAAATAATCAAATAAGAAAGGAGAAATATAAATGCTTAAAAATATCAGATATAATGGATAAGATAATAATAAAGAGAAGTATAGAGGCAGAGAAAAGAGATACTCAAATATTTGAAGAATTAAAATCTGATCCATATACTTATTATCAAGCATATAGAGATGCGTATAATGGTACTGACTCTTATATGGGATATAGATTTTTCCATAGGAGATTTATCTCCATTTATAGATAATCCAGGAGATATTAATAGAATAGTAAAGGACAATTCTTTATTACCAATGTTTGTAGATAGCCATACATTACAATTAATAATGGCTGCTAAAAAGAGAAAGCACATTAAAAAAATTATGTAGAGATGAATAATTACTACAGACCATTACTTGGGCTTCCTGATATAGTAAGAGATCCTGATAAAGGAACTTTATTAGAAAGTCCTACTGAAATAATATATCTTAAAGATAAAATTACAGGAGTGGATATTAGTAAACCTATACATAAATTTACAAGTAATGAAAAGAAATTATTAAAAAAAGTAGCGGAGTATTGGATAAATTAAGAAAAGGCTTATCCTGATATATTGTATTTAAAATATATAGATAGAAATATTGATATTAAAACTGCTAGAGATACGGCGGCATTTGATGTAATGTGGTATGATGATACTTACGATTATATGATAGATTTTTGTAGATCATTATAAATCAATAAGAAATAAATTCCTTACTGCACATAATAATCAATTCGATGATATTTCGTATGATAAATGGGAAGGATTAATGTGTATAAATTTATTATTGACTGCTTTAGCAAGTTACAATGCTTATCAGCCTGTAATAGATGCAAAAGATTCTTTTGCTACTAAGCAGGAAGTATGGAATTTATTTACATCTTATGGTATTCCTAAATGGGATTTTAATTTATCTATATTGACAAGTATTGCTAGAAAGATAAATACATTGACTATGAAGAAAAGGTACTAAAGGCGGGTTAATGGAAATATCTAAAAATATTTGATAGTATAAATATATTTAAGTATTATATAATTAAACGTGTAAATCCTGATGCTAATTTAAGTGATCCTAAATTATCTAATGATGATAAATATGAATTGTATTTTGCCAAGGTTCCTATAGAGAAAGATGATCCGTATGAATATATTCAGGATGAAAGCGAATTACTGGATTATAATACTATTGTCAAGAGAGATGAAAGATGGGGATATAAAGATAATAAACTTGAGCACGAAATTAAGAATAAGGAATTTTTCATATAGCGAAAGTAAGTATATAGGATTAAATAATAAGATAGATATATTTTCTTTCAGTATGGAAATGAGTTACTTTTTATAGATTTATAGTAGAGTATAAAAAAAGAAGTAGAGCATTTGAAATTCTATCTTGATACTGTAGATGTACAATGTGATATATTTGAACTATTGACTTATTTGCAATTACTTGTATTTAGAAAGTATCATGTAGCACCTGACATTCCTGATACTATATCATCTGTATTAAATATGTATGCTATTAGAAATCATATAGATGTAGATAGAATAAAAATTAATATTTAAAGATTATTTTAAATATCATCATTTGGAAAAATAGATACAATGTAGATAATTGGGATAAGGTTACAGGCAATGAATCTAACTTAGGAGAACTACTGGACGTATTTGAAACTGATTACGATCTAGTGAAATATCTATATAAGATTAGAAAAGAAACTGATAATTATAAGGATTTCTGTATGATAGATGATACAATAAGGGCTTTATCTTATGGAGAAAAATACCTGAGCTATATAATGGTAAAACTAATTTAGAGGATTTCATATCTTCTTATAGTGCTGAAAGTACAAAATATTTAGTTAGACTTGGAGAGTTATCCAGCAGTAATACGATGAGTGAAGATATAAACGAAGAGATTACAGTAGTATTAAACTGTATCAGGGAAAAGATATCCGCTATTAAACAGAAAGAAGTTTATACTCTTTTTGGATAAATATCAGAACTTGTACTCGGATGCTGATGTGATGCAATATTTAGAAAAAGATAGTAAATTTCTATAAATCATATACTCAGGATATAATAGATAAAAGGTATTACATATACTGCAGATGATCTTACTGATGCTATGTATATTTTAGAGCAAATTACCTTTTATGAAAAAAATTTTTCAGAATATGAATTATTTACATTGAGTTTAATATTTACAGATGACAGTAATGAAATACTGAAGATGCTTAAAAAAATTATTTATTAAGGAAGATCTGTATTCTTCAGGAGAAGTTTTAACCAAAACCGAAAGGAAAAATAGTTAATACGGTAATTGCTTCTGACGGATATTTATCTAATGATACATTTTAAAAATATATTATAATAAGAAAGGAAATGATAAAAATGAAATTAAATGAATTAGGTATGAAACAAATAGAGAGACTGACTGGTATAGATACTACCAGAGTTACTATGAAAATAACCAAAAAGGATGGTACAGAATTATTTAGAGATTTAGGTCCTAATGCTTCTTTATTATCAGGTGTACAGGATTATGTAAAGAATATGTGGAATATACAATCTACTGATTTAGTAGAAATACAAACTTTAGATTCCCAATTTACAGGATTACCTACACCAAATTACTTAAAGGATAAAAGGCAAGTATTTGGATTCGGATTAGGAATAGACGGAGCTTACGGTAATTCAGTCAATGTAGTTAAAAGACATGACTTAGGATATGAAAAAGAAAAGTTGATTGCATTTCAGACTGTAACTGCTGGAGTAGATGATTTAGAAGCTAACTCTAAAAAATATGCTTTAAGGGTAGAAGATGGGGGAGATGTTTTATGGTACATAAAAAGATTTGTACCTGAATATAGAGTAGTAAGTGCTAGAAGTAAAACTAAAGTTCCTAATCTTCCTAACATAAATTACAGATCATCTGAGGATGTAAGAATATGGTGCAGAATTAATATTAAGATGAATACTGAAGAATGTATTAGATGGTTCGGTAAAAAATATGGTACTTCAGATAATGCTTATTTTAATTCTATTATATTATTTGCTGGTAGACCTTGTACTGTAGAAGTTAATGGTAAATCTATAAATACATTCAGGGATATAATTGCTACAAATAAGATTAATTTTAAAAAATGAGAATCTGAATAATAAAGAAATAGAATTTACATATGATATTTATTTTGTATAGAAAAGAGGTGAATAATAATTTATGAGCACAAGAGGAAAAAAAGAAGTCATCTCACAGAGGTACTGCTAAAAAGAGCAGTCATAAAACTTCAGTAACTGATAAATTACATGGAAGTTCTGGATCTAAATCTGTAGGTAAATATGATGTAGATTATGCCGCTAAAGGAAGTAAAAAAACCACTACAAGTAAGGAAGGAAGAAGTTCTAAGTATCATAAGAATATATTAGATAAATTCTTTGCAGGTATAGACAGAAATAATGAATTACAGGATGAATATAGAAAGATACCTGAATTTTTTTAGGATATGCTTGGGATCCTGAAATGATATTGAATAGTGAAGGTATTACTTTATCCAGATTAACAAGTAAAGTTTTGAATGTCAGCAGAATAAATATTAACCATGCACCATCTCAAGTAGACTTTACTAATTTCGGTAAGATGTATGCTTTCTTCACTAAGCCTGATTTATATCTATTTACAGATGATAAATTTACTGTAAATCAGACGATTCAAGATAATGCGGAAGATTTGTATGCTATGATAAAGAAAAATATACCTGTGGCTAGTGCATTACAGATAGGTACAGGTAAAGTTCCGTCTTATGGTTCAAGTGGAGGATTAAATACTTTACTAGGTAATTTATGTAATGAAATAGAAGTTCCTGATGTACAAATGAGTACAACTCCTGGACCTAAGAACGGAAAGGGTACTTCGATAAGTTATGTAGGAGATTTTTTTGAAAGTTTACAGGAAGGATCTATATCTATATCTTTTATAGATACAAGAGATAGAGATGTATCTACTCAATTAGAAATATGGGCTACGTATGCAGAAATGGAAAGAAGAGGATTAGTATTTAAAAAACCTGATTATATAGGAAAGAATATAATAGATTATGCTTGTACAATATTTATTTTTTGTGTAGATGAAAGTAATAATATATTAGCATGGATTCCTTTAATAGGATGCTTTCCTACAAGCATGAATACTGACTTATTGAAATATCGTGCAACTCAATTAGTAGCACAGGACTTTATAGGACCATTTAACTGGACATTTCATGTAAGTTACGTAGGAAGACCTAATGTACATAAGACTATGGTAGCATTTAACTACATAACAGGATATGGAGAAAAGATACTAAAAGGTTCAGATAAGAATATGAATGCTCATAAGATGATGTATAAGAAGAAAGGGGATTACTGGTTCCATACTGGGGTTACTATGGATGTAGGATATATTACAGATTATCCTTATCATTTTACATTAGAAGATAAATGGGCAGAGATGGTAGGAGTTTCTCAGTCAATACAGTCATCAGGAGTAATTAATTATACTTTATCATTTTGCTCTAGGAATTTAGGTACGCCAGTTACTCAGGAAGATTTCTGGACTGGTCAGTATCATTATGAAACTGGAAGCAGGTGGAAAGATGGGGCATATATTAAAGCTGATATGAGTGAAATAGATTTACCTGGTGAGTATACTACTAAGAAACGTACTGCTTCAGGAGAAGTTACATATCTTCCTAGTGATCGTAGTTTTGGTAGTATAGGAGCAATGTATAATTTTGGTTCCTTGGATTTTTCAGCAGCGTATGAACCATATTCGTTTTCAGGTGCTGGAGCAATGAATGGTGGAGTATATCAAGGAAACTGGAATACTTGGAATTTAGGGAATAACAGGTATGGGCAATCTACTTCTAGGCAGTCTAACGATAACTCAAATACATTCAGAAATGCTTTAAGAGCATTGGCTGGACTTAGATTTTAAATAAATTAGAAAGGAGATAATATAATGGCTGATATTACAGATACTACATTAAGAACGGATGTGGAGCAGATAAGATATTTATTTGCTTTGATGAATGAATATGATTTGTATCAGAAAGATATAAGTGCTTTATCTACAGTAGGGTTTCTTACACATGCTAATGTAGAAATGAATGATGGAGTAATTTTAAGAAGTAATCAGGCTATAAGAGAGAGCCACGTGGTTACTGCAAGAAAGATGACTTCTTTATATAAGCACGCAAGAAATGTAAATATATTTCCTACATATGCGATACCTGCTTCTATGAATTTTTATATTATTAGTAGAGGAAAATGATTTTTTTATCTAATGCTACTAAAAAAAGGTGATGTGTATACATTTACAGTCAGCATAGATAATTTTATTACAGTAGGATCTTATATATACTCTTTTGACTATCCTATAGAATTAAGATTAGAAGAAGGAGTAGGAGAAGAAAAATATCTTACTGCCAGATATGTAATGGGGGAGAAATAAATCCTATAAGTGATCTTACTAATCCTACTATTAAAACTGTACGTCAAAAAAAGATAAGAAAGGATATATTTATCAAATATATGTAAAAATTAAAAGCAGTATCACCGGGAATACTACCCTAAGACTATTACAAATCGTGATAATGATATATTCCATATATCTACTCAGAGGGATGTAGATGAAATTGCTGGGATAACTGTATATCATATAAATAACGGAAGTGCTAATAAAGGAGTTACTACTAGGCTTGAACAGAAAATGTTCTTTGAATCTTCACGTACAGATACAGATACTATATTTATTATGTTTAATGATCCTCATAACTTCAGATTAATTCATAAATCTCAAAAGGGAGGATTTAGACCTAATATAGGAGATACTATATATACTACTTTATATCTTACTACTGGTAGTGCAGGTAATTTTACATTTGGTTATAATCACGGAAGAGATATTAAATTCAGATATGCAGAAGATAATAATATGTTTATCACTCCTTGGCTATCGGATACTATACCTACTGCTTCAGGGGGAGTATCATTCGATAATAGTAAGGAAACTTTAAGAAAAAACATAATCGTCAAGCAGTCTACTAGAGATAGTATCGTAATAGAGAATGACTTGTATATGATTTTTAAATAATCGTACTACTAAAGGAATTAGCAATTTTAATACATATACTGTAATTAAAAAAATAGAAACGATATAATAAAAAAATATTCAATATATTTACATCTCTTAATTTTGTATATGGTAATGATACTACTGAATATAATATACCTACTAATACAATAGATGTAAAAGTGGGATTTTAATGCAGATGGTGTAGAAATAAATGATCAGGATTTCTTCATGATGAATAAAATGTATGTAGAGAGCAGTAAAATAAATGAAGGAACTGTAATTAGTAAAACTGCTATAGAAGCTTTACCAGATACTAAACTGAAGTATAGAATACCATTTATTTTTGGCTTATGATAAGAATAATAATATAGTAAGAGCATACGATAATTATATAGATGAAGAATACAGATGTGATTATAATTTGATAACTTCTGATGTACCATTCTCTTATATATGTAACTGGGTTAAATTTACTAAAGATGATTATTATGCACCGTTAGATGTAACTTTTCAGGTTAGGTTAAACATTACAGGAGATACTCCTAAAGAACCTTTATTACATGTAGATGAATCTACTAAAGTAATTTCTGATGGAGGATTTATGAATATAGATCTTGTATTAAAGGATAATACTGATCAGGAAGTATATAGAGGAAGATGTAAATTTGTAAATTATATAAAAAGATAAAGATGATGATTATTTTTACATATACAATCAGATTAATAGAAGCATTAGATACTAAAGTATTTAAGAATACAGTTGAATTAAATAATCCTACTACTAATGTAAAAACATTCGTGCCTATAGAAAAAGCTTTTAAAGGAAGTATAGAAATATCTTCTCCTACTAAAAAGAAGTACAAGAGGAGGATTATTAGATACAGATAGAAAAATTAGTAAATAAATTTACATTTGGATGTGATTTAATACAAAATAGAAGTGAAGAATTTAAATTACAGCATAATGTATTAGGAGATAATAAAAATAGAGATATTACAATTACCGTTAGTAGAAAAAGAATTTTTTTATGATAAACATAAGAAGATATATAGAGCGGCTATTAAATCTGAATATGATATGCACTCTTATTTAGATAAGTATCAGGGAGAATTTTTCTTATACATTTAAATTCGTAAACTCTTACGGATTCTCTAATACTTATTCTGTAGGATTAAGTAAGAAAGATCTTGATAATGTATTACTTAATATGGAATTCTTAGTAGAAAGAAAACCTAATTCTACTATAGATGAGAATACAATAAGCAGGGCAATCTATGCTTACCTTAATTCTTTAAACTTCTTAAATTATGATGAGTTCCATATATCTAATTTATATGATTTCTTATTATCAGTATTTGAAGCAGATATAAAAAAATGATTCAATTTGTAAAAATGAATAATTATCCTGAAAGTGATCAATTATTATCATCTAAAAATATCTGATATACATAATGATACTATAATTGAAAAAAACTATCTATACCTTTTAGTATACGATAGTGAGAATGATAAATTCAATTTTAAAGTAAAAATATCATTCATACAATAACTATCTCAAAAAAATGAGTAATTAAAAAATAAAATTGTAAAGGAGAAAGAAAAAAATGGCATTAGGAAATTCAAACGCAAAAACTTAAAAATTAAAAGTTGAAAAAGAGTATTTGAAAGAGAAAGAATTATTGAAAGCAGTAGATGCTAAAACTGAATTGACTCAAGGAAAGGTTAAGGAAGTTTATAAAAGCCACTTCAGATATTATTTCTGATGAAAATTCTAAAGGTAGAAAGGCTGTAATTCCTCACATTGGTACATTTAAACCAAAATACAGAGCTTCAGGAACTAGACAAGGAATGGTTAATCCTTCTACTAAACAAAGAGGTACAATAGAAGTTAAAGAAACTTATGGTATTAAGTTTAAAGTTAATAAGAAAGCAGGAGAAGAATTTAACGAAAAAAAGCATTCGCTTCTAATCTTGTTAAAAACTCATGGTGTACCTGCTAAATAATTTATTATGTAACTTTTTAATACAATATCTGCCCTGTAAAGGGGCAGATATTTATTTTACACTTTATATGAAAAACTATTTAAAGAAATGCTTATAAATAAATAATTATTTTTTTTAAATATGGAAAGGATGTGTAAATACCGATGAGAAATTTAGTAGGATATTTATATAGTAAAATTAATACAGAGGATGTATATTTTGATGATACAGATTATACGGTAAATTTGATGACTTATGAATCTTATTTTAAGGAATTGACTGGTCATGATGGAGAAAAATTACAGCAAGGAGATAGTAGATGATTTTGTACTTTTAACGTATAATGATAATAATGGTACAGTTTATATAGGAGCATCTACACTAACTAATAGTGATGTGCTTCTTACTCTTAAAGAAGATATATTTGATTTCAAAAGTATATCCAGGAGAAGGAATAGACGTATATATTAAAGAAAAAAAGAATCAGGAAAAGTATATTTATCTAATAGAATATATTATAAAAGTAAAGGATAGATTTAAGAGTGAAATAGGTGTATTAGATACTCAGAAATTAGTAGATCAGAATATTTATCCTAGATTAATAAAGGTAGATTATCAGAATGATGAAGTATTAGTAGTAGATGATACTAAGCATATATATTTATTCGATATGAATTTAGATTTAAAAAGTAGATGTATCTAAAAGATTTTCTAAAGATAATATTATATCTAAATATACTGGAAATGAAAAATAATTATTTAATCGACTATACATTCTATAATACAGATATATTATCATTAACTGTGCATAATAAGAATGTAGATTCCCTTTATTAGAAGATATAGAAAAATATAATAATCTATAGTATAAGTAAAGATATTATATTATCCGTATTACCTAAAAAAATTCGTTTATAAATAAAAATTACAAATATAGATAGCAGAGATTATAAAAATATGATGATATGGCTTACTATATCTCAAGTAGATATAGATGAAGAATCTATGAAATTATTATCTACTAAAGGAATTAGCAATGATATAGAATTTATGGAAAAAAATTTATGGAAAAAAACATAATAGTTCGTTTATAAATGGATTAATTCCTGTATATAATATGAAGATGGAAGATGATTGGTTTGATAATAATTTTATAGTAATATCTAATAATACTAAAGATATAGGAGATATTATAGATGGAATAAATGAATTTTTATTTAGTAGGATTAGCAGAAGAAGAAAGCGGATATCATTTCAGATATAGATTCTTCTATATGAAAGATGGTAAAATAGAATATACTGATATATTATCTAATACATTACCTAAAAAAAGATTTATGCAAGTCCTAGAAGCAGTGTACTGACATTTGAATATCATCTACCTGATTTCCATAATATTGTAAGTTATTGGCACGATTTAGGAGATATTATTAAATTTAGCAAGATAGTAATTAAATCAAATGGATTAGATGGTTTAAGAAAAGTTGCAGAGGAAATAGATTATCATTTGGAAGTAATAAATGATAATGAGATTACGTATGCAGATGAGAAAAAGTAAATTAAATAATATAATAGATAATATGGAATACTTTGAAGATCAGAATAAATATGAATTATCTAGTACACATTTGTCTGATCTTACTACAGGGATATTGATGTAAGTTGTGTAAATATGTCTTATGGAAGTGATCCTAGATTTATGATGTATAGTAATTCTAATAGGGAGAATGAATTAAGAAGAAGAACTTGTATAGATATTCCTTTAACGGAATATTACGAAAGAGAAGCAAAGGTAATGAAAGAAACTAAGGAATATTTAGATAAAGAGAAGAAGAAGATGGGATTAGAATAAATTAATATATAATACGTATATATTATTTAATTGAGAAAGGAGATAAATATTATTCTAGTAAATCTAATACAATACTAGAAAAATAAAGTAAAAAGTGGATCCGTCTATAATTCCGACGGACCCATAAGTTTATCAAAAATAATGGAGGAAAAATTATGAATGAAATTAAAATTTACCAAAAATTAGAATTTGGAAAAATTAGAACTACAACCAACAAGTACGGAGTTCCTTTATTCTGTTTAAAAGATATTTGTAATATTCTTGATATTGGAAATGCATCAGATGTAAAGAATAGATTAATAGACCCTCATCTAGAAGCTATTGTAGTGAGAGTACAAACTGGTGTTAAAAGAGACGGAACTCCTGCTTTTCAGACCATTTCAATGAATTTTGTCTCAGAGGTTGGATTGTATCAAGCGGTGTTCGTAAGCAGAAAGCCAAACGCACGAATGTTTACAGAATGGATTACAAAGGAACTATTACCAACAATCAGAAAAACAGACTCTCAACTCGCTGAAGATACTTGGGAGAGAATTATAAAAAATCCGGGAGATTTAGGTAGACTACTTATAGAGTATCAAAATATAATTGACAAAATTAAAAAGGTTACAAATAATTAATTGGTATCAATTGAACCTGAGTAAGTTCTAAAACTGCTCTAAATTATTTTTTTAGGAGGAATATATAAATGGAAAAATAATTACAATGAAATTGAAATAAAAAAACCTAGAAGATTTGGTAGATGATTTAGGTAAATATACACTATCGCCGAAGGAAATATTTTATAAAAAGAACGTATACATGCAATTCTGTAATGGAAAAATATGGATAAGTTTAAAAATACAATTTGTCGATCGTAAAGTAGATCCTGATACAATAAAAATTGTTGGTAGAGAAAAGTATTGATAATAAATTAGAAAAACTTTGAATCAATGACTGAAGATATCATTAATAACAATTTGATATTAGGAAATAGTAATAGCATATTTTTTTATACTATTATGATAGAGATAGATAAAGAAGAATGTGATAAAAAAACAAAAAAATAAAGTATTAAAAATCTTTTTGCACATATAATATAGAATGCAGACAAGTAGATGAAGATACTATAACTCTAACATCTATTTGTAGAAATGAAGCAGAAGTGTATATTATTTTTAAAAAGCAATAAGAGATAATAATATAAAAAAATTGAAAAAAATTTTTTTAATATCGGCATACGGAAACACAGAAGCAACCAAGCAAGAAAGTAAATCTATTACAGGTTTTTTTTAGATGAAGAAGATATAAATTTATTATTAGAAAAATTATAATAGAACATTACTTTATCTTACATTATCAAATCATTCTATTAATTTTACTACTGAAGATAAAGTAATATTATTTACTATAAATAACTTATTAAATGAACCTACTTCATATTTAATAAAAAGAATATGACTTGAATATAGAAAAATTTAGATTTGATGAAATTATCGTTTACGTTGTATCAAATTGCCGAAGAAAGTTACACAAAAATATTGTAAATTGTATGCTTATATACTATTAAATTTAGAAGATGAAAAGGTTAAAGAACTATTAGAACTTATGGCGTTTGACGGAGATTCTTTAGAAAAAAATCTAGAAATGTTTTTTTAAATGTACTGAAGATTTAGGAATAAGAAGAGATGATGATACACACATATTAAACTTTATAAATATTAGAGTAATTTGAATTAATTAAAGAAGAAAGATTCGATATATTAAATGCTATTATGGATACAATAGATTCTACATTTATAGGATATCTATAAACCAATGTATTTGAATATATAAATATAAAAAAATATTAGGAGGAAAAGAAAATGGCAGAAGAAAACAAAAAAATTCCCTTTTTAAGGAATTAATATCATTTACAAAAATTCGCAGAGGACAAACCAAAAAGCAGAAGGTTAGCAATAGGTATGGTTGGATATAGATACTATATACAAATTGCTAAACCTGACGATAGTGGCAAATTAAATTTCAAAGATAGAAAGACTACTATCATAATGTTTGGAGATCAATTAGAAGCACAATTAGTTAATGCGGCTAGAAATATGATGCAAAGATTGAAATACATTAAAAGCAGGTAAGGATTATCCATTTAATAATCCTATTATATTATATGGAGGAAGAGATTTTAAGAAATCTAATTACAAAGTTGAATTTAATATAATTCAGTCTAAAAAAAGATAATAATTACTTCCCTTTAATTAGCATAAAGAAATATAAAAAGGATGAGTATGATAAACCTGAGAATGAAGAAAAAAATTCTTCTTTGGAGAAGGTAAATTGTATTTTAAGAAAGAAGAAGTATCTGAAATAGATACTAGGGCATATGCTTTCTTTGAAGAACTTAAATTAATATTCGAAAGCATTATGGCTAAAACTAATATATCGAGAGCAGATTATATGAAGTCTGTTGCTAAGATAGAAAATGGAGAAGATGATTCAGATTCTGATGACGGAAGTTCTTATTCTTCAGAAGATGATGACGATGTATTTTAATCAACTTGGGTTAGCCTGTAATGGCTAACCTTGCTTTTTATATCGACAAAAAAACTAATCCAAATATTTTTTTAATTAGAAAGGAGAAATATTTATTATGAGTAATTTAGAATTATTAGCAAATGTAAAAATGAGTAATCAAAAGAAATGCTTTTTGGAGAAAAGTGCAGTTGCTGTATCTGATATTAAATGGGATGAATTTTATAATTCTCAAAAAGAAAAACTATAGAGGAATATAAGAGATATATAGATGTAGTAATAGCCAATACTACGAATATAAAAGATGATATGGAAGTAAAGGTTATTACAGAAATACCTATATTCCAAGAAGATATAGTAAATGATTTAATTATTAAATTTGAAAGAGCAGATAATACAGTTACAGATATTACAGAAGAAGAACTTTATATGGAAAAATGTGAAAGATAAGGCAGTTTATCCTATGAAAGAAACTGTTACAAGTTTATCTTCATATATCGAAAAGTATAATATATTCATTAAAGGATTGAAGAAATTAGCATTTACATTAAAAAAATTATTTGAATGATAATGAAGCAGTTCTTCAGCATTTGATTGATTCAGATAAAAACCGATTCTGATAAAGTATTGAAATTTTATTTAAGCAGTATGAGGATATTAAGATATTATATGATAGAGTTAGTATCATATGGAGAGGCATTTAAAAAAATACATTAGATGATTAGAAAATTTATACGGTATCCTGATTAGGATACCGTATATTATGATGACTAATTTTTTTAAAAACATATATATTATATAAGAGTATAGAATAAAGAAAACTATATTTAAATTGAAGAATACAAGTTCTTTATATATTAACTATACGAAAGGAGGAAAATCATAATGAGTTTACTTGATTTCAATATAGTAAATTTGACTCCGCATGCGATTAACATCGTTAGTGAAGAAGATGGTATTAACATTACTATTCCAGCTAGCGGTGTAGTCGCAAGAGTAGCGTCAACTGTTACTAAATTGGATAAAGGTTTCTATACTACTGCCTATGGTGATGTAGAAGGATTACCTGAACCAGTTGAAGGAACAGTTTATGTTGTTAGTGGATTAGTATTGTCAGCTTTAGCTGGGTCTAGAGAAGACGTATATGCACCTGCAACAACATTAGCACCTAGAAACGAAGCTGGACAAATAGTATCTGTTCCAGGATTAGTTAGATAGTTGTTAAACTGTTACTGATGTGGAAGTCGAGAATCATAATGATTCAAGCAATGGGAGTTTGCCAAGTTAAAACAAATGCTCTCTCTAAAACAAATCAATCTTGGTAAAAAAGAAATCTGTACTAAATAGGATTTCTTTTTTTTTTTTGCTAAAATTATATATAAAGAAAGGAGAAACGATATGAGTACAAAAACAGTATTGAAAGAATTACCTATTCCTATACATGATATAGATCCTGAAAATAATACGTATGGAATATACATAGATAAACCTGCTATGTTTGATGAATACGGTAAACAGAAAGTATTGACTGGAATAGAGGCTGCTATCAATTTTATATTCAGAAGTTTTTATGGCGATCATAGATTGATTCCTAGAGTACAAGGTTTATTTATAGATGTAATGAGATGGAAGCATGTATTAGGAAGCGAATATAATAAGATGAGAATAAATACAGCGGTTAATGAAGCATTGTCTGCTATGCTTAAAGATCTTACACCTGTAATAAATATAGAGTTTGATCCTATTACACAGACGATGAATTATAATATAACGCTTAATGGAGAAATAAATATGGATGTAAGAAATGCAGATGATTTAAACAGTGCTATTATAAAAAAATAAATACTAAGAAATTTTATGAGTAAAATAAAAATACACTACCCATTTACGGGTAGTGTATAAAAAAATATCCAGAGAAAAAAATGAAAGAACGCATTTTTATTAAATAAATGATTCTTTCAAATTATCTTCAGAGTACGCTGAAATATACTCTAAAGAGGTAAAAAAATCGGGAAATAACCTGTAAATATTTCCCGATATGGAAATATTCTAAAAAGTAATAAAAAGATATTTCCAAATAATGCCTAGGCATAATGAATGGGTTCTTATGAATAAGCATAAGAAAAAAAGTATTCAAATAGAATTATTAAATTATTTTTTTAATAATTCATACTTTTCTCTTTACAGGTTATTTAATATTTAAAAATTTTTTTCCCTTATATGCTTATTAACTTCTTGCATACCTGCAGTTAGTAATGATACTAGGAAGAATGAATAAATCATACGGGCAGATGGAGATAAAGTTGATAGTATTATATCAATTTTTCTTCCTGTAGTTTTTCCATAAGGAGAAAGTTCATCTGGTACTATCTTAGAGCATACACCTTTTAGGGCAGACGAACCAAATATAAGTTTATCTCCTATTGAGAAAGGAGTTTCTACTTCTATAAAGAACTCTACCAGTATTTGTGATTTGTCTACACTATCTCCGTTTACTTTAGCCTTTTTACTTCCTGAATAAGCAGTAATAAAATCTGTATTACGATTTTTTTCAAATTCTTCTAACCCTGCACCCATTACTCGTGTATCATAATTGGAGTTATAATATTTCTCTACGTAACTAAATAGTTTTTTTAATACTAGGGTGCATATTTTCCAATTCTTCCTTAGTCAATTTATATGATATATAAATATCTCTTATTTTACCACGGTAATGAGATTTCTTTGTTTTTAATAGATAATCTTCTAGCAATGATACATCAATATCGTAATTATAAGTATCACTTCCTGTATCTTCGGAATATTTTTGCTATTATATCTCCTGGTTTAATATCTCCTATTTCTGCAAACTGTGCAAGATTACTTCTAGGACTTAATTTAACTGCTACACGTTTTAAGTTTACTGTTCCTAGTTTATTTGCAAGACTTCTATTCATAACTGTAGCATCTTCAAAGGATGACTGGTTATTAGTTATTGCTACTAATGCTATAGGTCCTGGCTTATAGGATATATCTATTCCATCTGTATTATAGAAATCTTTATTGTAGGCTATTACATCTCCTTTCTTTAATTTCTTCCCTACTTTAATGTTTAAATTAGGATTTAATTTCATATCATTTAAAATATATTTTGCTTTTAGCAGCATTACGTTCAATTTTAGATATAGAGAAAACTTCTTGCATAGGTTCTCCTTTTTCATCCTTTAAAGTATCATAAACTACTTTTACAAATCTTGGATTAATTGCTATTACTTTTCCATCATCTCTCATTTTATGATTAAAATCTGTATCAATATCCGCTATAGTTTCATCCATTCCGTATGTAACTAAACTTGGCTGAGCACCCTTTACATTTACAGTATGGTTAAATTGACTCATCATCATACCAAGCCTAGCGGCTGAATCGTGCTTCTGAGCAAAAGGTGCTAAAGATTCTGCAACTGACATTATTTCATCATCTTGAGTTTCTGATGGTTTCTTAGGCTTAAAGTATCCTTTCATATCTGTAATATTAGGATTCATAGCCAAATGCTTAGATACACCTGACTGTTTAGTAAACGGAGATACATCGGACATTGTTCCATAGAATGATTCATCCCATCTTACCTTTTCTTCTGTATATGCTCTTTCTTCATTAATTCCTGATACACCTTTATTAGAAATAGTATAACTTTTATCTACGTGCTGAATTATATTTAATTTAGACGATTCTTCCACATTCGGAAGAGTTAATAATGATTTTATAACCGCATCTCTGTCTACTGCAAAGGTTGCAGACTTACTTCCTTTCTTAACTTTATTAGAATAATCTATCATAGATTTAGCCATCTCTTTATATAAAACTCCATTTATAATTTCAGATGTAGGGAGGCATACGTTCATTCTCTAAAAGAAACTTCTTTAATTTCCCTATCGTAATTTGTAAGTAAAGAATTACAATATAATAAAAGCATCAGGGTAATCTGTAGGTATTCCCATATCTTCCATAACTTGTTTAGTAGCAACATTATCTATAAAGAAATCTTCATAATTTTCCATATTCATTATATGTCTGCTATTAAATACGCTATCACATAATCCAGATAAGTTTAAGGAATTATATCCAGTAAGATCTATCTGATTTAAATATTCCAATAATAATCTATTAGATGGTGATTTATATTTTACATCTAAACTGAATCCATTAAAAAGAAATCTATTTCCTTCGTATTCTGTATATAGTTTAGGTGCCCTCTTTCCATTTCTATCAGGAGTTATATGGTATTCTAACCCATAATCCTTTTTCATCTTCTCTAATAATGTAAGAAGATTTTCATCTAAAGAATGTAGTATTACTAATACTAAAGGAGTATCTCTACCTAGTAACTGTACATTAGAGTAACTCATAATAGTGGTTTCCTTTTTTTCTTATATATAGGTTTCCATAGATCTAATATTTCACTATTTCCTTTAGATAATAATTTATTAAATAATTCTACAAATAAAATTGTATTTCCTTTATCATCTTCTATTTCATCGTTTTGAGTGATCTTATACGTATGATTATCTACATAAGCCAGAAACTCAGCATCTGAATTTAAGTTTATATATTCTGAACCTACTCTTACTGATGATAAATATCTACTTATTTCTAATAATTCTGTATTCATTCTATTATTTTTTTAGCATTATCAAAAATATGCTGGAACAAAAATTAAAGAACTCTGCTAATTGTACTGATGAATATTTCTTTCTAATTAATTTTTATGTATCTTTTTATTTTTTTCCTTCAGTAGTAGTTATATTACCTCTTGATATGGAGAAAAACATTTTACCGAAATAAACTTTTGTAAATAATACTCTATCCTTTAAATGAACTACTGGTAATGCTATCTTCTGTCTAACCATTACTTTATCTGATCCATTAAGATATAAATATTTTCCATCTCTTAATTTAGGAACTCTTACAGTAAATGAATGAGTCTGCTTAGCATCATTAGGAGAAGAGAATGTATAACTTACTACATTGCTGGAAGTATCTTTAGATGTATCATTTTTTTCCTTATACTTAGATAGAAATAAAGGTATCTTAGCATTATTTAAATTATCTCCTATTTCTACTCTAGTTTTACGTGCAGTTTTCTCATACTGTGAATTCATATTTTCTATTTTAAATTCTCCAAATTCTCCTTTAGCTGCAGAGGAAACTTTCTTGTCTATCTTACCAAGTTCAGCACGTTCCAGTTCTTCTTCTATCTCTATAATATTCTTTTGCTGTAATGAAGATTGCCGTCTAACTACTTTCTTTAATCTTTCATTAGGTTCAGGAAGTTCCTTACGCTGACTTTCTTTAATTATATTAACTAATTCAGATATAGCTTCATCTGCCTTACTTTGCTTTATATTTTGACTATCTGAAGATGTACTTATCTCTGCTAATTTATTCATAGTAGCATCTACTATTTTAGTATCTTCATCTTTATCTGATAGCTTCTCTAAAGTAGTGGCTACTTCTTCATCAACCACAGGTTCTTCTGTATCATTTAAATCTGAATCATCATCTTCAAATACTAAACCTTCTTCATTAGCATTTTCTTCTACTTCATCATCTATAGGTATACCAGTTTTTAATCTTCTTAAATTAAAAAAATAAATCTTTAAAAAAATTCTTTATCTCCCTTTATCTAAATCAGAATGATTAACTCTGATAGTCCATTTCCAGTCTGTAAATAATATATTTATATCATTTTCCTGCAATAATGCTTTCATCTCATTAAAATGGAATCTTAAATTATATAGGAAATTCATATACATATTATCAGAATTAAGACCATTTTTTTAGCAGTTACCGTAGTAATTACACCTATACGGACTTTCATTATCTCAGGAGTAAATACTAAATATCTAGATTCAAAATTATCTGTATCTATTCTATTCTTTAATAAATTCTCCCAAAGGAAATAAGATCCCGCCACAGTATATCCCTTTACCATAGATTCAGTTGCAATTCTACTTACATCTATAAATCCATTAAAGTTTCCTAAACTTGCTCCCATATAACCTACTTTTAGCAAATCCTCTGTTTTTTTATAAATCTTTACATCTTCCTTAAATTTTTTTATTTGTCCATTTCTTATTTCCTACTCTATACTTTAAATTAATCATATAAGGAACATACATCATCTTAGGCATTCTTAACCTAAGATTGCTTTTTAAGAGAAATAAATTGATCTATATTAAATAGAAAAATCTTCCTGATTCATACAAGGAAGAATAAAAATAAGTACCACGATCTAATCTATTCTTTTTATCTGGATAGCATATTCCTTTAGTTATGCTCATGCTATCTATCTTATTTAAAAAAATCATCTGCTTATCACTACCTTTCATTTTATTATATATGTTCCCGATATTAGTTTATAATTCTACTATTGACAAAAATCTTGATAAATTTATTTTTATTTATGAAAGGAGATATGATATTATGTATTATAATATGCTTAATAAATTATACAAAGATGAAAATGATGATATTTTATCTGATATATTAGTAGATGGGTATAAAAGCATATGCAGAGGGAATGTTTGATGGAACTAAATCAGTTTTTGGAGCAATGAAATCTGGTGCCAGAGCAGTTACATCCGCTAAAAAAATAAATTAGGTACAAGTGATATAGCACAAGGTATAAAAAAATGCCTGTGGGAAATTATTACTGATGTTACAGAATTTATTAAAGAGTATTTTTAATGGTACGGCTAAATTAAAGAGTTTAATTAAAAATATAGAAAATCAGGAAAGGAAGTTTACAGTTCAGCAAGATGGTAAAGAGAAGAAAGTAATTAAAACTATTACTATACGTAATCTTGTAGAAATGGGATTCAGTAATGGAGAACCTAGTGAAAATAAAGTTGCTCAGAAAGCAGAAAAGAAAAATGGAGGAGCATCTCTTTATTCGTTTTACCAAAGATTTAATGGTATGAAAACAGGAGGTTCTCAAAGAGCAAAAATGGACTTTACTACTAAAGAAAATGCTATTAAAAGTTTAAATGCAGTAGCAAGACCTAATCTAGCAAAAGTAGGACATGATAATTTCTCAGATGAAGATAATGTAGGAAATATAGGTAAGAAATGGAAATTAAAACCTAATGACGATGTAACGAAAGTTATGTCAGCAGAAGAGTTCGGCAGAATGATTCAGGAACTATATGGATACGGATATTCATCAGGTAAATCAGATGGTAAGCAGTTTAAAGAAATGACTGCCAGATATTTTAAACAGCCATTTACTACAAAAGTATCCAATGAAGATGGAAAAGCATTTTCTATTGTAAAAGGTTCTTTAACGTATGTAAAGGAAGCAGGAAAAGTTTTACTTTCTTTAAATGCTGACGAATATATTAAAGCAGAATTAGAAGAAATTAAACGTACTCAAAAGGAATTAGAACGTTTAAATAGAGAAAATGTAAAAGGTGCTAAAGATGCAGAAGAAAGAAGCAATGGGGAAACTAATGAAACTGATGTGAATAAAGTAAATCAGGAAGATGTTAAAAAGTTTTTTGGAGGAAAAGATCCTGGTAATAAATCTGATAATAATAAAGGTAATGCAGAATCATTTAGTTTATATTTAATTAGAGAAGCCATGAAAGCATACGGAGAATCTGCTATGGATGAACAAGATCAGGAATTGGAAAATGATAAAGCAGAAGTTTCTAAAACTCAAACATCTGATGATGCAAGTTCAGTAGATGGTATCTTTAAATACATCAGAAGTTTTCTTATTAATTATGCTATTGCTATTCAAAAAACTATGAATTACTTTAATGCGTTTATTATGAACCTAGTTACTGCTGGTAAACAGTTATTAAACGATTTGGCAACTTTAGGTAAAGCAACAAACGGAGGTTCAGAAGAATAAAATATCACAACTGCCCCGCTATGGGCAGTTGCTTTATTCTATCTCTGTTAATTTTTATTATTTTTAGGAGATGTATTAGGTTCTCCTGCTTTTTTTATTAATGTCATTTTTTTTAATTGTGCAGATGTCTGAATAGTTTCCTTTTATATTCAGGATGTAATCCAAACATTACATTATCGAATAGCCACATATCAAATGGTATAGGATTCATATCTATTACAACTGTTACTTTATGTCCTGCCTGTAATAATCTGTCTATTTCTGCTAAATCCCTTTCTACTTCATATTTATCAGGATAACTTTTATTTCTAACTTCATCCCAAGTCTTGCTAGTTACATATGTCATATAAGTTACCATTTTTTTAATCTCCTTCCCTTTTTTTAAATATCTTATAATAATATCTGCTATATTATTAGCATCATTCATTATGCTCTCTATTTGAGTTCTATATCTATCTTCTGCTAATATAGTAGATATCTTTTTCCTTTAAAAGCATCCGCTTCTGCTTTCTTTTGATTATATTCATTAAGCAATGCTTTTGCTGTACTATCTTCTTCTTGGTCAAATAGAGAGTTCCTATTTCAAATATTTTTTTATCCATAAGATTATATAAAGGACTTAAACCTAATTCATCTAAAGGTCTAAAGTTTTCTGAAGCTAACTCATCACATTCATCTATAATTTCATCTATAGGATATTTATTACTTAATCCAACTGAGTTTAATAAATCTGATAAGACTACTGCTCCTATATCTCCAGGAGTTTTATCTATACCTGCCTTTCTTAATCTCATCATAATTGCTATAGGAATTAATTTATTCATATATTTTCCTCCTTTCTTAGTATATTATTTATATTCTGTGTCTACCGTACTCTTTGATGGTCCATAAGGAAGTACAATTCCCATATCATCATTACCAATAGTCTGATCTGCTAATCTTCCAATTTCATATTCATATTGATTTTTAATTAGCAAATTAATATAAATAATGCCTATCAATGGTTCAGTAAGATCAGGTTTCAAGTCTACTATGGAGAATTTTCTCATATTCTTAATATAGTATTTTTTTCTCTTTAGCATCTTCTGGTATGCTGTCTGGTGATACATCTTTTACCTTTGCTTCTTTTCTTATATCTTTATCTATTTTAAAAAAAGTTGAAATGAAAATATATCTTCCATATTATATCCTTTAGATTTTGCCCAGTTTATAACTTGAAATATATACTGATCTTCTTCTTTATCCTTATCAAAAAAATTAAATAGGCTTATTTCCTTAGTGGTAACTTCTCCACTTCTATGTGTTACTAGATCATCCTTAGACCAGTTGAAATAGACTTCTTTCAGCATATGTTTATTCTCAAAAGTTTTTTTCTATTTCTATATATCTTTCATTTCTATTTATAGATATTTTTTTAAAAGCATCATCCTGAGTAACTCCGCTTCTTAAAAACTTCATCCGATAATTCAGACAGGTCTATTCTATCTCCATATGATTTTTATTGCTATTATACTTGGTATCATTACTTCGAGTTCGAATGATCTTGTAAAGGCATAACTTTCTCCTTTTAAATTTCCTCTTATTTCATATTCAGTAGGATTATTCATATCTAATACTTTTTATTAAAGGATTGGCTATATATCTGAAGAAATAATAATCTTTTCCTGAATATCCATCCATAGCATAATATATATGGCCTTTTACTATTTCGGTTTAACCATTTCAATAACTGATGATGACTTAAATCCTGTAATTTAAATTTATTTTTGTATCATAGAGATTACTTCATCAGGTATTTTAAAAATCTACTGTAATATCGAATGGATAATAATAATTTGTACTTCTTCTAGTAGTCCAGTAGTTTGCTATATTGTCAGCCTGATTTCTGCTTCCTGCTACTATGCCAGCAGTTAAATCTAATTGTATACTTTTCATTGCTATACGTACTGCTAAATTATTATTCATATCTAAATTATCTTCTATATTAATAATTGTATGTGTGAACTCTTCAGGTTCTAGAAAGTGTACTGCATCCCAGTTCTTCATACTAGGATGTCTATAAACCTCACTTTCGTAAGCATGATCTATTACTCCTTGTATAGATAGGCAAGGTTTCTTTGCCTGAGCCAGTAATCCCTTATTCCATAAAAATTCCTTTTCACTTATTAATTGAGTTTTTATATATTCAGTATTAAATATAACTGCATTTTTTAAATCTTTCTTAATCCATTTTCTAAAAGAATCATATATACTTCCAAATGTAACCCCTAAATCATACGGGATGAAATAATGTACATCTTTTTTAAAGAAAGATTTACCATTTATACTTGTAGCCTGTGTACTTGCTTTCATTTTATATTTTCCTTTCTATTATTTATTTTCTATATTATTATTTGAATTACTTCCCCATAATATATGCTGATATCCAGTATTATAAACTGTTTCTCCTTTTTTATTCTTAACTGGCATAAATGCAGAATTAGCCATAAGATCACTTCTATCTGTACTGTCGCTTCCCATCATTAGCATCATAGATGCACCATTGTCCAGCTGTGCTTTCATACGTTCTTTAGCATTAGTAGATAGAAGCATATTATGGAAAGAGGTAATTCTGTCATTCTCAGGATCTTTATTCTGTTCTGCCATATATAGTTTAGACTGCCACTTTTCTATTTTATCAGTTATCTTATCATTAGTTTTCATAGTCCATTCTCTATATTTTCTTATAGCTTTATTTATAGGACTATTATTAATTACACCTTCATCTGTATCATCAGGTCCATCTTCCATGGCTAACTGCAATACTACGCATCTTATTCCTTTATATTGCTGACTAGCCCATCGTTTAACTGTCCCGTGGAAAACTTCATCTGTATCGGTTACTTCTACTGTAATTTTATCTCCTGGTCTGAATACTAAATAAGTATTAGGTATTCTTACAAGAAATTCTGATACTTTTTTTATATCAGTAGGTTTATCTACTGCTGAACCAGTATGACTTATAGTAAATGAAGAAGATGTAAATATCCCATTGTAGCTTCCTCCAAATATAATAGGAGAACCTGCATATAAAGGAATGTCCTTATGCTCATTGAAATTATCGTAATCTCCTAAAAACATTATATCATCTGCTGTAATTCCTACCCATGTACTTTTTTCATCTATACTGGAAATATTGTATAAATCTTGTACTATTTCTGTAGCATCACTTAAAGTTACACGTAAAGTAGTATTCCAGCTGTCTTCAAATTCTATTTTATTTGGTCCTTTCTTTCTTACTACATATACTATATTATTATCCTGAAAGATATTATATCCCCCATTGTATAAAGCACCCCCTGTTTCAGTCTGATAATAATCCAATATTCCTTTAAAGTCCATAGGAGTTTTTATTGTATCTAAATCCTTATCAAATTCAGGTTTTTCCATAGCAAGCATCATTTGGCTATTAGGATTACTATTTGGTATATATGAAGAAGTTCCATCTCCCTGACCGTTAAAATGTAATTTAAATGTTTCGTTTATTACACTCTCTACGGTTGTACCTTCTTTAGTAACTCCTTGGAAAAGTTTTTGTGGTTTAGCCATAAGTTCATTCTTAGGAGAAGTAAGAGTTATCTCCAATATATCTAATCCATTGAAGTAATCTCCTATATTGTCCGTTTCTGACTGAACTTTACTATTTTTATCCTTAGCCTTTACTTTCTTCTTAGATGAATCAGGTTTCTTAAATTTAGATGAATCACAAGTTCCTATGAAACCGTGTAATACTTCAAATGATCTAAATTGAGCACGTCCATTTACAGAGAAGAAATCATAGTTCTGACTACGGGAAAATGCAAAGTTTCTGTAAAATTGTATTACTAATTTATCATAATTCTTACTGAAGAACTCTGCATTTAATCCTTTCTCCTTAGTTTCAGGAGTTATTCTTACTCTTAAAACTCTTTTAGGGAAACTTCCGTTGATGTAATCATGTTCTTCATAATAACCTATGAAATCTTCAGGAGGTAATTCTAATCCATTAATCTTTACTATATTACTAAATAATAGAGAACTCAGAAGATTACCCTCTAAGTCTTTTCCTATTCCTTTCTTTTTAGGAAATCCCATTTTATTCATAAAGCCATCTAATTGCTTTTTTAAATTAGGATTAAGCATTACACCTAATCCTGTGCTTTGAGCAAGTTTATCTAACTGGTCATATGTATCATCTACTTTATCTCTTATATTAGTACCTACATCTTCCCAAGTCTGCTCTAGCCAGTCAGCACTTCCATCTAAAAAGTCTGATGAAAATTCCTTGGCTTTTTGTAATCCATTCCATTTAGAAGTTTCTCTGTAATCCTGATCAAAGAAAGGATCTAATGCTCCAGCCAGTTCTGCTAAATCATTTGCCTCATCTGCTAATCCTAATTGCCTTACAGTATTTCCTATTAACCTGTTAGCAATTACGTTTCCATATTGCTTCTTATTCTCTGCATAGGAATCTGTCAATGAATTGAAATAGTTATCTGCATCTTGAGTTCGTGTACCTAATAAATTAAAATTACCATTCCCATTAACAGATGGATTATAATTTCCATTCTGACTGAATGTACTTGTAGGTGTATTGAAAATATTAAAAGCATCAAAATTACTTAAATTATCTCTTCCTTGACCATCTGCTCCTACATAAACCTGATCAGGCTGAGCCATATTTATTCCATATGATGCGGCTGCTAAAGGATCCAATGTTTCACTAGCAATACCTGCGGCTACTCTTTGGTCTTTTCTATTTTTCCATGCTACATATCCATCTCTGGAAGGATCATAATGTTCCCCAGGAGGCATTAGATAAGCATCTAGTAAATCACTAGATAATCCTCCTATGAATGGAAGTTTCTCACTTATAAATTCTTCATCTATTTTTTGTATATATGCTCCTCCATCGAATGAAACATTATCAGTAATCATCTTAGTTAATTTATCACTAATAGTAGTATCATCTCCAGGAATACGTGCTAAGAATTTTTTTCCTAAATCACTATTTAATATATTATTCGCTACATTATCTAATGGCTTAAACATATTCTTAAAAAATCCTGTAGCTTGCTGAGTAATATCTAAAGGATTCTTAGCACCAAATACATTGTATTCTTCTTCACTATATTTGGATCTAATGCCTTTCTTACATTTACTACTTCAAATCCTCTTAATACTTTATTCGGTTTACCAGTTAATTTACTGACAGTCTGATTAGCAAGATTACCGCTTGCACCGCTAGAGAATAGTCCGCCTGTAGTTTTAACTGGTTCATTGTAACCATTTAATTCATCTGCTAAAGATTGTGCATCTTCGCTAAATACCTTATCAAACATTTTAATAAAAATCTCCTTTCATATAATATAAAAATATTATAAATTAATAAATATAATTATTAGAATAAAATTAGAATCTTAGAGATTTACTAGATTTTTTTCCAATTTTATATCATCTAACCCAGTATTCATCGTACTTACAATACAGTTTGTAATCATTACAAATTTATAATCATTACAACATTAAATCCCCAGTTTAAGCGGTTCGTTAGGATTTTTTTGTCATTTTTTTAAAAATTTTTGTTTTTAATAATTATTTAATATTATAAATATACTCTAATATAGTATTTATCGGTATTAGAATACATTTTTTTAATAAATTTTATTTCATTAGAAATCTATTATAATTTCTGTATTTTTTTACACTTTTATTTTTTTAAATTTTTCAATTTTTTTGGATGTACTCTAAGTACCATCATTACTGGGTTTGTAAGTATACCTGAAAAAAACTTAAAAATTTTTTTGGATATATATTATATCCGTGATATTTTTAAATATTACATTCTTATATGTATGTATAAGAATGATACATATTAGATATAAAATATGTAATTACTGAAAGTAATTACTTACATATCTACATACATGTCTGTGTATAGATGGTAGTAGTATATATGTAATCCACAAAGATGGAATATATACTACAATAGAATGTAATTAGATTATACTTACATTGATGTCTATATAAAAAGAGTAAAGTGAAAGTAATGTATGGATGTAATCCACAAAGATGGAATACATACATTACAGAATTGAATATGAATACGTGTAAAGAAAGAAAAAAATAAATACAGTATATGCAAATATACACGTATATAATCGAATAGGGGACTATCTGGAATTTTTAGATAATTTTAAATACAAATTGAGAATATTTCCGTAGAAATAATTATAATAGAATTATGTACTTCGTACTATCATACGGCAACTTGATTAGCTCTATAAAAAAATCATCAAATCTTAATATGGAGTATATTGTATATTAATTATAAAAAGAATTATATATAATAATTTAGATTGAAGTATAATTAAAGATAATTACAATACGATCTGATGAGTATTTCCGCTGAGATTTATTTTTATTATTTCCATTATATGAATTAATAAATACATATATAAATAAATAATATTTTAATACTTTTTTATTTTATATTATTAATGAATTATATTTATAAATGAATATTTTAATAATAAATTATTAATGGATGTACTTATTAATTATCATTCTGTATTATATATAAAAAAATTGATTTTAGAATAACGGATTAAATAAAAAAATGTATATATTAATAAATTAGAATATTTCATTATATTGGATTAATTAATATTATCTAAAAATATGTGGATAAATAGATAATATTATTTTGAGAATATATCTAATAATTATATTTCAGAAAGCCTATATATGTTTGTTTCTTATTAGCGTAGTATTGATTACAAGAAAAACGTTTTTAATTTATTCATTTGATTGACTGAAAAAGAGTCAATTATGGATATATGTAAATTATCAATAATCTCTTTAATGATTTAATATAAGGGTATTCTATTTATTAATATATTTAATTACTTTGTATTTACTGAAATGGAATTATCTATGATTTAGAGATCTTCTTTGTACGGTGTTTTACATCTTTCAGTTCTTATGAGTGGTTAAATAAACGCTATATCTGCTATATGCGAATAAAGCTCACTTGATTAATTGATCAAGGAAACTTTATTGAATTTATAATTCTATTTCAGTGAATTTAATTCAATAACTGATTTAATTATTTGATATTACTCAAATGATTAAAAAAATTAATGTCCGATATTTCATAGTGCTGGGCGGACAAATATACGGCAACCTCAGCTTATGGCTCTCATAAAAAAAGGCATCAAGTCTTATATGGATATATGTGTAAAAAAATATTTCTTATATTATTATTGAAATAGCGGGAAGGCAGTAATGCCTTCCTGACACATGTATTCTTCTGAGATTTAATTAACTCATTTTATTGTTAAATATAAAAAAATAATTTTTGAAAGGAAGTGTATAATTTTGGATAAGCATATTGAAATAATGAATACATTAAAGGAGAAACATAAGAATGATAATGTAAACTTTTAATTTTAGCATGTGAAAAATTACCGTGGAGATACTGATTTATTTAATAAATTAATTTCCACTGATATTTATAAAAATGCACGGGCAAAAAGTAGTTGCTCAGAGAGGATAGATAAATATGCCTGATATAAAAGATATGAAGAAATCTCCTGTAAATAGATTGGATGATATAAATCAGACCGATATAGAAGATATACTTACAGCACCTTTTAAACAGAGATGTAGTTAAATCTTTAGATGAATTAAAAGATTTAGGAGATAATAAAAAAATGATACGGCTAAAGAGAAGCTGGAGAAGATATTTAAGAATAGTGATTTATCTGATATATATGAAACTGATTCTCATGGAAATTTAATTATAGGATATGAAGAAGTAGTAAAGGATGGTAAAATAATTAAAAAAAGCCTATCATACAGAATAAATTAGATGCGTTTGATGAAAAATAACCTATTAAATATAGAAGTAGAATTAGATCCTAAATATGCTAAAAGAAAAGGATGATTTAGGATTAAATTCAATAGAACGTAAAAGATACAATAAGCTAATAGCAATGAATAAAGGAAATAATTACCGTACTCAGGAAGAAATAATAAGAAAGGCTAAGAATAAGAATGATTTAGATTCCACTATTGTACCTGATATGATGATGCATTTTCTTACATCTGAAGAAGATGAATTAAATGAATTATCATTATCAGAAAAAAATGAAATAAAAACGACTACGTAGAAAAAGGAATGATTATAGAACCTAAAAACTGTATCGGGTTTCCATAAGTCATTAAAACTGGCTGCTAGAGATCGTACTGTGCATTATTCTAATTTTTTTAAATGGATTACTAGAAAAGGATATAATATAGAAAATCTATCTACCGAACGTTTAGCAGGATTACAGGCGGAGTACAAAAAAGAAATACGTCCGTCTATAGAATTTCTTATTGATGCCGCTATAAGTGGAACTAAAGAAAGAGTATTGAATCACATAAAAGAAGAATATAAGGATGATCCTGACAATGGAGATATGCAAATTAGAATATTAGTTAATAATCCTAAAAATTACATTAATTTGATTAATATAATGAAAGAGGAAGAATTTGATATTTTATCTCCATCTAATTTTACTGAAGTGGAAACTTATTTCAGAGTTTACGGATTACATGAAGAAGACAGCAAGCAGTTCTCTCCTAATTATGTTTCTGATCCACGTAGCAATGTAACTACTCAACAGAAGCTGGAAGAATTTAAAACCTTTACAGGTAATGACTTCTTAGACGTATACGGATACTGGTGGGAAATAGTATCTAAAGATAAAGAGGAAATGGATAAAGCAAGACAGAAAAGTGAAGAAGGGATACCTGAAGAAGCAGAAGAAACAATAGATCATACTATCGCTCAAAATACTACAATAGTAGAAGATATAGATTTTGAAGAAGATGATCTAGATTTAATATAATAAATAAATTAGAAAAGGAAGTGATTATAATATGAATAATATAGGACCAAATGGAACTGTAGAGGAAATAAACTTAGAAGAATCAGAAGAACTTATTAAAGAAGTAGAGGCTATTGAAACTAGCAATATGGAAACATCAGGATTAATAGCAAACAGTATTAAAGAGGAAGCTAAAGAAAAGGAAGCAGAAATAATATCTGCAGAAAAGAAAGATAATGTAGAAATATCTTCTGATATTTCATTAGATGAAGATACTGAAATACATGATGAAAATTATGATGAAGAAAGAGGAATATGGGTTCAGGAACATGTAATTCCTCAAAGAGATGTAGTTTCAGATGCTAATCTATCTGATGAAGAAACAGAATTATTTTTTGGTAAATCCAACTTCTGTAAAAATAAGGATATAGATTCTTCTAGTGTATTCAGTATGCTGGATTCATTTAAAAGAATGGGAGAATATTTAGATATGTATCTTCCAGTATCTAATGTAGTAGTCAGAATGTATGAATTTGAAAATGATATAGTGCTACCTGAAATGAGTACAGTATTATTAGAAGATATTTTATTTGCTGACCAGTTAGGAAGACAGGAAATTACACATGACCGTGCATTACTGGCTAAAGTATTTGAAAACTGTGATATAATCAGCAATGCAGGAATAGTTAAATCTGATTTTGATATGGAGCAGTTATCTAATCTAGATATGAATATACTTATAATAGCAGCCGCTAAACTAATTCTGTTATCTGATAATAATGTTAAGGAAAAGAATTTAGTTAAATTAGCAGATACAGTAGAATGTGAAAAAAATGTAAACGTCATCATGAAGTTACTATTGATTTAGATAAATTATTAAGAGCACAGTATAAGAAAATGGATGTAGAGAAATTCAGAACTTTGTATAATCCTGATGATACATTTGAAAATAATTTTAAAAAAATTCTATTCATATGCAATCTAGAAGAAAAAGGTGCTAAATATACAAAAAGATGGAGGTAATAACCAAATATTAATAATGTGTCAAGACCCATCTTATATAGATGCAGTTAGTAAGGAAGTAGCCGCTTTAAGATACTTAGTAAGAAAAGTATGAACAATATGAAATAGTATCAGATCTTATTTCATCTGGTCAGTATAAATCAAGTTCAGTAAAAAAATAAAATGAGTTCTATTATACAGACTATATCTGAGCATCCGTTTGGAATTAAATATACATCTATGATAAATACAGATATGAATATAATGATGGCAATCAGATATATAAGTACAATAGTAGCTAGAGTTAAAGTAATTAGAAATGGTAAGTCTACGTGGGAAATGAAAGAAAAGATAGATATAGCAAAAACTCCTATGGAAACTGTCTTTAATCTATATAAGGAACTTCCATTTGAATTAAAAGATAAGATTACAAGTATTACTAAAGAATTAAGTGAAATTGCTATAGATTCAGATATAGAATACAGATTCCAATGTACTAATCCTGAATGTAAACATATTACTAAGATACCATTAGATTCACGTGGTCTTGTTTTTACGATTCTCCAAGCCAGAATGCCGAAAGAAGAGCAAACAAATTTCTTGGCTTAATTTCTACATTAACTAGGTTAGGAGAGATAAATCAGTCTAGCAAGATAATAGATTTCGAACTGCTTATGCAAATGCCTCCAAGTTTAAGAGATAAAGTAGTATCTAAACTGGAAGAATATATATTAACTACTAGACAATTAATGAACAATAAGGAACAAGAACTGGTAAATGGAGCAATGCAATAAAATACACTACCCGTAATTGGGTAGTGTATATATTTTATTATTTACAAAAATTAAAAACATATATATTATATAAGTGTATAGAATAAAAAAATAAAAATTAATAATAAATATTGGAGGAATTAAAATGAGAGGAAGAAACGTACTGAGAAGCCTTAAAGTTGATAATATTAACGGAACATTGAATCACAGAAACGTGGAAGAAATTAGGGAAGAAAATTTTAGATATGGCGTTGATAGAAAGGTTACTGAGATTTTAATGGGTGTTGAAAGATACTTAGAACAATTACGTATACAGAAAAAATGGGCTGATGTTCCGGTATCTTTTTCTATAAGTCATCGTGAGATGATAAAGAACCATAGAGAAGAAATCACAAAAATAGGTTTAACAGAATTAGCGATTAAATTGGCTAGAGAAGAATTTATATCAGAAATGGAATCAAATGTAAAAGTTAATTATTCAAAATATCACGAAGAAGATATGCCATTTAAATTATGGGTAAGAGTATTAAAAAGTGCAAGAAAGGCGGCTATGCACTTAATAAAAATAAACCGCCTAGATTAATGTCGAGATGATATGGATTTTTGGTAAAATATATCAATAATAATCATTTAATATTATAATAGAAAGGAGAATCATTATGAAATTCAAAAAAATGGTAAGATATACGATGAAGATGGTAATCCTCATAATATGCATGATTATTATTCTACTAAAGATATAATACCAAGAATATACGATTACAATACTAAGAATAAAGCATTTCTTAATATTCATAAATTATTGAAAGCATTAGGCGTAAAGAATCATTCAGAGCATCTACAATTATTTAATAAAGATTTACTAGGAGTAGATGTAAGAGATCCTAGATTAACAGATGATATAAGATTTGCTATATTTCAGGAATGTAAAATGAATTTATGGTATTTTTTTAAGAGAAGTAGTAGTAGTTCCCGAAGGAGATAATATGCTTCCTTTTGATTTAAACATAGGAGCATTTTTGTACTACATGGCTTTTGTACCCGTAATCAAAATTTCTTATATATAATATCACGTCAAATAGGTAAAACGTTCTTACTTACTACTATATTAGCATGGGTACTTATATTTGGAGGATCAGATATGCTAATAAAAAAATATTCACCATAGTAAAGATCCAGCAGTAGGTAATATTAATAAAATAAAGAAAGTATTAGAATTAATACCTGGATGGATGCAAGTACATAAAAAGGAATATGATAAACCTGATAAGAAAACTGGATTAATGAAAGTTAAGAATATTTTGGCTAAATCTGATAATGCACGTACTTTAGAATGTAAACCGTATAAGAATAAAATAGAAACAGTAGTAGTAGGAAACACATTAGACTCTGCTGACCGTGCAGGTCGTGGAGCCACAGCAAATATCTACTTTATAGATGAGGTGGCACATACTAAAAATAATAATATAGCATTTGGTGCTTTGAACCAATCTACTACAGAAGCAAGATTAAAAAGTATAAGAAGTGGATGTCCTTATGGAATATGGATGCTAGGTACTCCTGGTAACTTAAAGACTCCGCATGGAAGATGGATATATGAAAAGATAAGAAATGAATATATACCTTTTACTTATAAAGATTTCCATTTATTAGATAAAAACTCAAAAAGAGATAGAAGAATATATAAATAAACGTAGCATATCTAACTTTTGGTTTGTGGAATTTGATTGGGATATTTTTAGGTTATAGTGAAAAATGGTTTTTCGATAAAAAAACCGTAATGAAGATGTTCCTGGTATTCGTAGAGAAGTTTTATTAAATTGGGAAGATACTAATACAAATTCTCCATTTACACGTACTCAAATATCTGCATTGGAACAAAAAAGCAGAAGATTTAATCCTGTACATATAGAGTACGATGATTTTAATACATTTACTATATATCCTAAGCAAGGAGATAGAATAGAAACGTTAGAAGATTTCCTTGTAATGAATTCTGCCAGCAGAACTGGTATTATTATAGGAATAGATGTGGCTAATGGTACTGGTAGAGATTCTTCTACTATGGTATTCGTAAATGCAAAAACTTTAGAAGTAATAGCCACGTATCATAATAATATGATTAATACAGATGACTTTGCTATCTTATTAGCACATATATTAGAAGATATTATATTGAAACACGATTTAAAAAATGTGCGGTAGGATTAGAAAGAAATAATTCTGGTACTTCCGTAATAGCAAAAACTTAAAAAAAGCATAGACATTTATTAAGATACCTTATAGCATATCCTGTATCAGAAAGTAAAATAAAAGACTTATCTAAACCTGCCGATATAGATTTCTTTAGAGGAAATGTACACGTAAGAGCAGATATAGGATTAAATGTAGGAGATAGAATACGTACATTATTTACTGATGATTTATTATTTACTTTAGTAAGTAAGCATACAGATGTTTATGCAGTACCTGATATAGTTAATGAACTTAAAGGATTAATACGTGTAAAGAGATTATCTAGAACACGTATAGAACATTCTGCTGAAACACACGACGATTTAATTTTTGGTTCTTTTCATGCTTATTATCCAATATTCTACGCATCTAAAAATACTTAAAATGAATCATAAAATAAATGTAGATGCTACTGAATGGAAAAACTGTAAACGGAGTAGAAATATTTAAAGGAATGAATTTAAATACAAGAATACAGGAAATATATGAAACTGACATTAATGGAAATCTTCTAATAAGATATTTTGATAATGTAACTGGAAGATATATATCAGAAGAAGAATATAAGGATTACATTAAGAATAAGGATAAATCTGCTATAATGAAAGAAGAAGCTGTAAATGATATTTATGAAAAAGCCTGAAGTGATAATAGAAGATCCTTACAATAATATAATTCAACCAGATGAGAAGAAAGTACAGGATAATTTCAATAAACTTAAAATGGAAAATGAAAGATTATTAGAAGAAATAAAAAAATCATAATAATAGTATTCAGCCTACTCAATTTATGGATGAAGAAGAAGCTAATCAATTTAAAATGAGAAATAATACTATGTATAATATATATGATGAGATGGATAGAACTGTAAGACGTGTCAGACAGAATAATAGAATTTGGTAAAGACAGAATTTTCACTCATTTATATTATTTAGAAAGGAAGTGCAATATGGAAAACTATAATACATTAAAAATCCGTATACGGATATACGCTTGCCGGTGGATATTTAAAAGGTGCTAACCCATATGTATTTGATTCTAATACTAAGAACTATAATATAGGACTTGAAGTATTAGGAGAAGGATATGATTTTAAGAAACCTTTAGTAGATGTAACTAAATATAATTCACCTGTAGTATCTTGTGGTACATTATCTTCTCTTATATCATCTGGTATAGAAAAGATAGATAATATGGCATTGAAAGCTGAAGGTGTATTCGGTCCTAATATGAGAATGGAAAAGATGAACTTTATGAAAGATTTTACTACTAAACTAATTAAAGCATCTCTTCCTATAGCATATGGTGAAGGAGCAGATGATGATGAACTTAAAGAAGATATATCTGTATTATTGAAACAAAGTAAAGAGGAATTCGAAAAAAGAGTTCAGCAAAACGAAGAAGAAATTAAGAAAGAAAAGGATGATACTTTATCTGATGAACAATCTATGAAAAACCAGACAGAAGATGCTGGTGAAAATCCAGAAGAAGGTTCTGAAGGAGATACTGAAGATTATGCTGATGCTGGAGATAATTTCTTTGAAGGAGAAGACGATTCAGAAAACGAAGATGGAGAAGGTGAACCTGATGAAGATACGGACACAGAAGATGACGACGGATGGGAAGAAGATAACGAAAATCCCGACGAGGAAGCAGAAGATACCGAGGCGGATGATGACGAAAACGATGATTCAGAAGATAACGAAGAAGAATCCGAAGGAGATCTTTCTGAAGAAGATATTCCAGATGGTAATTTAGAAGGTAATGCAGAATCATATAATGGATTTAAAACTAAAGCAGATAGATTACTATATCAATATAATAGTGGAGTAAACTATAAGGAAAATGAAAAATATAGATATGGTGCTACATACTCTAATATACCTAAACCTGAAATGAAGGCTATGGCTGAATCTTTATTAAAAATAGAAGAAGCAAACTTTAAGGCTATTGGAGAACAGTTCTCATTTAATGATATTAGACCAGGAAGCAGATTACAGGAAGCACATAAAAAAATACGTAGAAGCAAACGCATCTATATTAGTAATGAAAAGAAAACTTGGTTTAAATTATTAAAGGAGGTAACAGAATATGGAAGATTTGAAAAGAGAAATAGAATACACCCGAAAGGTAGTAAAGGATCTTCATGAAGATGGCATTTTAAGATATAAAGCTACAGTTCTAGGTAAAGGAATAGAAGATCCATTAAAGGAAGCTATACAATTAAGAGATGGACTTCTTGAGTTATTAAAATTGGAATGCTTAAACTTCAGATCAAGAGATGAAGAAACAGTCCAAGAAGATTTGACTAAAATATACAAAAATCTTATTAGCAATAAGAAGAGCAGTCAAATAGAGTAATATATATACGGTAGCCTACAATGGCTACCGTATATTTATCTCTTATTTTATAAAAGCAGATGAAGCAGTTTCATTTTTAGATACTTCTTCCTCCGATACAGGATATATTTTAAGAACTTCATTCATAAGTTTATCGAATAAATATGTTTTAGTAATATCTTCAGCAGAATAAAATGCTTTAACTAAGGCTGGAATTACTATTCTAGATTCCCTTTCTTTAAATGCTTCATAGAAAAGTTTATACATAAAGTTTCTATTCTTAGCCATAAATAATTCTAATTCTTTATCCTTTTTCTGATTCTTTTTCTTTAATATATTTAATAGCAGAATCTAAATCAGGAAAAATTATCTCTCCTATATAATAGAAGTATACTCCATAATTCACTTATTTGATATAATAAAGTAGATATTACTTCTTCATCATCTTTAGATGATTTTTTTCTCCTAATCTGATTACATCTTTACTTATCTTTTTAATAATTTTATTTCTTACATTATTAGTAGATAAAAGCTATATTATTTATTTTCATATCTTTTATCATTCTTACTTCTATCTGAGATTAATTTAAAAATGTTTTTTTCATCAAATATAGAATCTACAGCAGGAATATCTGCATAATTTATTTTATTATTTATATAGTTATTTCTTACTTCTTGATTTATTTTTTTCTATTATTTCTTCTAAATTTACATTAAATCTAAGTTTTTTTCCTTTTTCTAAATCGAATGTACCATTACTTTCTTCTACTTCCTTTTTTTAATATCATCAAATATATTATCTGGTAATTCCTTTACTTTCTCCTGTAATATTTTTATAATCCATTAGCCATAATTCAACTTCTCCTTTTTCTGTACTCTTGTAAGAGTCTATTTTAGAGAATAATTCATCTTTAAATCTATATACAGTATCTTCTAATTGTATATCAAATTTTTTTCGGATATAGGTTTAGTATGACTATCCGAAGTAATAAAGTATTTAATTCTATTTATATTAGTATTAATAAATCTTTCATATGCTTCTTTAAATATACTTTCATAAGCATTACCTAGAAATCTTCTTGAATCAAAATTTACTTCTTCTAATTTCTTATATCCTTCCAATAATTCTTTATTATCTGCCAAGTATTCCTCTATAGTTTTAATATGTGGTTTTTTTATTTTCATTTTCCATTTAATATCATCTCCTTTAAATTAATAATTATTTATTACATATCCTTTAAATTGTAATTCTTTCCTTTTTTTCTGTAATACGTATTATTACAATATTACCTATATTTGATTTCTTAACAAAAAGCTTTTAAAATATCCATTAGATATATATTTCTGATACGGTTTATTTTTTTATTATGTACTCCGCTCATTAAATATTTTTTTCTTTACGTAATATTTCTAATAAACGATTTCTCCCAATTACTTTACCATTGTTATCTACGAAATTACTCATTTTAGCAAAAATCTCCCATTGAATAAGTATTTATACAATCAGAAGCATATGTATTAAGAGTATTTTCAAGATATTCTATATATTGCTCACTATAATATAATTCATCTTCTAAATCTTCCGATTCTCTCTGATAATTATTTGCTACTTCTCTTTCTTCATTAAAAAGATTCTAATAAATTTGTATTTTCTTCTTTTAATCTTCCATTTTCTCTTACAGCTTTTAGCATAATTTTCTAATAAATTTGCTAAATTTTCAGGATTTTTATTTACATAGTTAAATACATCATCGGTCATATACATTCCAGTTCTTCTTATACTAGGCAATACTTCTCTAAATACCCAATTCATGAATCCTTGTGCTTCATGTTTTCTAGATCTTCCGATAGCCATATATAAATTACCCTCATCTATGAAAGTCAGTTGTTGAATTCCTCCGTTAGTAAGGGTGTCAGTTAAACTTACACCCTTTGGATTTAACCTAGCAGAAAGCATTCTGCTATTAGATAAATTTAATATACTACACACATCATTCAAGCAGAACCAAGGTTTCCCATTTTGGTCTACCTGTACTCTTACACTCCCTAGGTTCTTATAGTTAAATATTTCAAATGGATTATTATTTCCATTTGATGGTAAATTTGTATTCATTATGAATACCTCCTTCAATAAATTATTTTATTTTTTATACAATATCTAAATTAAGTTTATTATTTAATACCGAAAATTACAATAAAAACACCGCCCCATCAAGGTTATGATTTCAGTATAATAGGATATTGTACTGTAAATTAAAATAATTAATATTTTATAGAAAGAGAGGAAAGGTAAAATGATTCAAATAGTAAATAGTCCTAATGGAACATTACAATATAAGAGTCCACATGTATTCCATACAGTTAAGGATGAATCTATTGCTGCTGGAGCTACTACTGCCGCTGGAGCAGGTTGCTTATTTACACCTATTTACACAGATAAAGGTCCTACAGATAAAGTAAAATTATTTACTGGCGGTAGTGCTGCTAGTGATATGGTAGAAATGTTTGGTCAGCCTAATACTAGAAAACTTGGTATGGCATATACCCAAGCATATGAACATGCTCTTAGAGGAGGAAATGTAGCAGTAGTTTCTGTTAAGCATAGTTCGGCTACTAATGCTGGATTTATAATAAATATGGTAATAGAAACTAAAGAAGAAAATGGAACAAGTATTAAGAAAACATTGGGATGGATTAAATTAGATGGTTCAGCATTTTTAGAAGATGAAAATGCCAATGCTGATAATAAACCATCAAACGTTTCTGCAGATCATACTGTACACCAGATAGAATCTTACAGAATTAAATTTGAAGTAGAAAAAGTTAATAATATTAAGAATATAGATTCTTTAAAAATTATTGGTAAATTCTAAATTCACTGCGGCTAAAAATGAATCCTACTGCTAATAAAAGATCATTCCCATTTATTTTTGGAATGTATAATGGTAAAGGAGTTTATGGAAACAATTTCAGAATAATGTTTGAAAAACTTAGGAAGAACTGCTTCAGGTGGTTATCCTTATTTCCAAGCATCTATATATGATAGAAAAAAACTTCATCAATAGTTAAAGGAACTACTCAGCCAGTATCTTTTATCTACTGTAAGAATAGATTCATCTCCTTTATTTATAGAAAGAAGATTTGATAGTGTATACAGTACAGGGGATTATACAATTAACTGTATTGATAATGGTCAAATGAATTATATTGGTGGAGAAATAGAAAAATTACTTAAAAAGATTACTCTATTCCCTAATACGGCAAGTTTGGCTGGTGTGGAAGCAGAAGCGATGGAAGAAGATTTAAAAGATGTAACTGCTTTATTTGCAGACCCTGAAGATGATGACTTCCACAAATTATCATTAATAGATCCTACTAATTTAGAAGATGTAGGTAAATATTTACAAACTTCCAGTATGGATGCTTACGATTTCTCAGGAGGAAGTGAAGGAATATTAGAAGACTTATCTAAAAATGGATGGGATTGGGAAAGACAATATAATACAGCCGATTCCAGTCAACCAGTTAAAAGAGAAAAAGTTTTACAAAATATGTTCGTAGATGCTTTTACAGGAACTATTTCTCCAGATGTATTTAACTTGCTTACTAATCCATGTGATTATATAGTAGATATAGGATACCCTTTAGCAGTTAAAAAGGCTATGGTTACTTTCTCTACTAACCGTGATGATGTAGAAGTTTTATTTTCAGCACCTGTAGATAAGGTAGATGTAAATCAGGCTATTGCTTGGAAGCGTTCTTTTAATATTACTGGAAGAAATATTTATTATTATACAGGATCTTTTGAATATGTAGATACTAGAAGTGATAAATCATTCAGAGTTCCTACTTCGTTCTTCTATATGTTTAACTTATTAAATCACTACAATACTGGATTTATGCAACCAGTCGCTGGAATTGAACTAGGTGCTTTATCATTCTTTGAACCTAATTCAGGAAGAGGATACGGAAATACATCCCTTAAAGATAATGATAAGTTATATGATGCAGGATTTAATATAATTTCTACACATACTGAAGGATTAATTTATATGGATAGCCAAAGAAGTAACTACCTATTGACTGAAACATCTAAATTACAATTACTTCATAATAATAGTATAGTAAATAGAATACTTAAAAAAATTATATCTATTACTTCAATACGAAAAGCATAGATTGAACTCTCCAGAAAGCGTTGCTAAAATTACTGGTAAAATAGAAAATGAATTAAAAGCAGAATTTATTGGTAAAGTTGCAGGTTTAACTTATTCAGGAGCATTTGAATCTGTATATGCAGAAAAACATAGGAATGTTCACTCACGATGTAGGAATACAGTTATATGGAGAAATGCTATATCATAAAAATCTTATTAAGAGCATTAGGAAACAGTTAATATTAAAAGAAAGGAGAATGAATTAAAATGGGAATGATAAAGAAATTTAAATCTATAGTAGATTCCGTTAATGAAGGTGTAATAGGAAAAAGGCGGAATCAATGGTATAGGTACAAGTAATGCTAATAAT